>ERZ827156.504-NODE-504-length-55651-cov-12.881089_pt1 | contig 55651 bp, 57 predicted proteins | sample MGYA00519919_ERZ827156 | MGnify/ENA primary metagenome ERZ827156 (study PRJEB31778, sample SAMEA3449269) | human gut metagenome | biome: human gut; feature: human-associated habitat; material: faeces | place: United Kingdom | collected 2010/2012 ... | reverse complement strand
TGCGTATTGGATTTTACCTGTTGCGCCTATTTTTCCTAGTTCTTTGACAGTCTGAGACCGTGCACATCGTGCACGGTCTCATATTGTGTTCAAAATATTTTTAAACACAATATATAGATTTTGCGCTTGATAACAAAATATGTGCAAATTGTGAACGGCGCTAAAACCCGCTACGCCTTGATAATTCGGCATTTTTAGCGTTTAGTCAAAAAACTACATTACAGAATGCGGCAGAAATGATAACGGAGCGTAAAACCCATGACACAATATTTTGTGGTCAAAGCGGTTACAAAGCGGTAAAACCACACAATATTTTGTGCCCATACTCTTGACAGAGCGCAAAACTTAGACTATTATAAGTCCTGCTGATTTGTGAAAGGGACTGCTATGAATATATCAGGAATTCAAAAATTGACCCTTCTCGACTATCCCGGCAAGGTCGCATGCACGCTGTTTACGGCAGGCTGCAACTTCCGTTGCCCGTTCTGCCACAACGCAGGGCTGGTGCTGCCGGACAGGTTAGAGGAAGCGTCGATAAGTGAGGACGAGGTCATGAGCTTTCTCAAAAAGCGGGCAGGTATGCTCGACGGTGTGGCGATAACCGGCGGTGAGCCGCTGCTGCACACGGACATGCCCGAGTTTTTGGGGAAGATAAAAAGCCTCGGCTATAAGATTAAACTCGATACCAACGGCTCGAATCCGAAGCTGCTGAAAGAAATCGTCAACGCCGGTTTAGTTGACCGTGTGGCGATGGACATTAAAAACGCACCGACGGAGTACAACAAAACGGCAGGGTGCAGTGTCGACATGGAAAAGATAGAAGAATCTAAGGACTTTCTTCTTACCGGCACCTGCGACTACGAGTTTCGCACGACCGTGGTAAAGGGCATACATACCAAGGAGAGCCTTATCACCGCCGCAAAGTGGATAAGCGGCGCAAAGGAATATTATTTGCAGCAGTTCAAGGATTCGGGAAATTTAATTGCGCCCGATGCCTTTGAGCCTTTCGATGAAAGTGAAATGCATGAGCTGGCCGATGCGGTGAGACCGTTTGTACCCACCGTCGAGGTCAGAGGTGTTTAAGGAGGAGAATATGTACCAGATAATCAAGAGAGACGGAAAAATTGTTGACTTTGACATCAACAAGATCGCAAATGCGATAAAGAAGGCGTTCGAGGCCACCGAGACCGAGTATACCGATAACATCATCGATTTTCTCGCCCTCAAGGTCTCCGCAGACTTCCTGCCCAAGATAAAGGACGGCTTTGTTGCAGTCGAGGATATCCAGGACAGCGTCGAGGCAGTGCTTTCCCGAGGCGGCTACGAGGGCGTTGCCAAGGCATACATCCTCTACCGCAAGAACCGTGAGAAGCTGCGTAACATGAAGAACACCTACCTTGACTACAAGGAAACGGTCAACAGCTATGTCAATGTTCTTGACTGGCGTGTCAAGGAAAACTCCACCGTCACCTATTCCGTCGGCGGACTTATCCTCTCAAACTCCGGCGCAATCACCGCCAACTACTGGCTGAGCGAAATTTACGACGAGGAGATCGCAAACGCACACCGCAACTGCGACATCCACCTGCACGACCTGTCGATGCTGACCGGCTACTGCGCAGGCTGGAGCCTCAAGCAGCTTATCCAGCAGGGTCTCGGCATCCCGGGCAAGATCAATTCCTCTCCGGCAAGCCACCTTTCCACCCTCTGCAACCAGATGGTCAACTTCCTGGGCATCATGCAGAACGAGTGGGCGGGCGCACAGGCGTTCTCGTCGTTTGACACCTACCTTGCTCCGTTTGTCAAGGTCGATAACCTGACCTACAAGGAGGTCAAGCAGTGCATCCAGTCGTTTGTGTTCGGCGTGAACACTCCGTCCCGCTGGGGCACTCAGGCACCGTTTTCCAACATCACCCTTGACTGGACGGTTCCCGCCGACCTCAAGGATATGCCTGCTATCGTCGGCGGCAAGGACATGGACTTCACCTACGGCGACTGCAAGGCCGAGATGGACATGGTCAACAAGGCGTTCATCGATATCATGATCGAGGGCGATGCAAACGGCCGCGGCTTCCAGTACCCGATCCCCACCTATTCCATCACCCGTGACTTTGACTGGTCGCCCACCGAGAACAACAAGATGCTGTTCGAGATGACCGCAAAGTACGGCACGCCGTATTTCTCCAACTACATCAACTCCGATATGGAGCCCAGCGATGTCCGCTCCATGTGCTGCCGCCTGCGCCTTGACCTGCGTGAGCTGCGCAAAAAGTCCGGCGGCTACTTCGGCTCGGGCGAGAGCACCGGCTCTGTCGGCGTTGTCACTATCAATATGCCCCGCATCGCATATCTTGCGACGGACGAGGCTGACTTCTACAAGCGCCTTGACAAGCTCATGGATATCGCAGCACGCTCGCTGAAGATAAAGCGTACCGTCATAACCAAGCTTCTCAACGAGGGACTGTACCCCTACACGAAGTACTATCTCGGGACCTTTGATAACCACTTCTCCACCATCGGCCTTGTCGGCATGAACGAGGCAGGCCTTAACGCCAACTGGATAAAGGCCGACATGACCACCGAGAAGTGCCAGCAGTTCACCAAGGATGTTCTCAACCACATGCGTGAGCGCCTGTCGGATTATCAGGAGCAGTACGGCGACCTGTATAACCTTGAAGCCACCCCCGCAGAGAGCACCTCTTACCGCCTTGCAAAGCATGATGTCGAGCAGTACCCCGACATCATCACCGCTTCCGAAAACGGCGGCACTCCGTATTACACCAACTCCAGCCACCTGCCCGTCGGCTACACCGATGATATCTTCAGCGCACTTGATGTTCAGGACGAGCTCCAGACGCTGTACACCTCCGGCACGGTGTTCCACGCCTTCCTCGGCGAGAAGCTGCCCAACTGGGAGGCTGCCGCAAATCTAGTCCGCAAGATAGCGGAAAACTACAAGCTGCCGTACTACACCCTCAGCCCGACCTACTCGGTCTGCAAGAACCACGGCTACCTCAACGGCGAGCAGTTCACCTGCCCCGAGTGCGGTGAGCCCGCCGAGGTCTACAGCCGCATCACCGGCTACTACCGCCCTGTGCAGAACTGGAACGCAGGCAAGACCAAGGAGTACCACGACCGCAAGGAGTATAACATCGGCACGAGCGTCCTCAAGCACAACGGCCCCATTGTCCACGAGGAAAAGCACACCGAGGAGCATCACGAGGCAGCTCCCGTAACCGGCGAAAAGCGCACCATCCTCTTTGCGACCCCGACCTGCCCGAACTGCCGCATCGCCTGCAATTACCTTGATAAGGCCGGCGTTGCTTACGAAAAGCTCATGGCGGACGACAATGCCCAGCTTACGCTGTCGCTCGGCGTGAAGCAGGCACCCACCCTCGTCATCATCGACGGCGAGAATATCGAAAAGTACGCAGGCGCAGGTGCGATAAAGCAGTATCTTGCAAAGTGAGAAATAATATGTACGATGTATTGATCGTAGGCGGAGGGCCGGCAGGATTAACTGCCGCCCTCTACGCCTTGAGAGCGGGCAAAACCGCAATGATAATCGAAAAAAGCACCTTCGGCGGACAGATAACATGGTCGCCCAAGGTGGAAAACTTCCCGACGATAGAGTCTATCCCCGGCACAGAGCTTGCCGACCGGCTCACGGAGCAGGTCATGAATCAGGGGGCCGAGATGGAGCTTGACGAGGTCACCGAGATAGAGCTTGACGGCGATATAAAGCGGGTCAAAACCGAGTTTGGCGGCGAGTTTGAGGCAAAGACCGTCATTGTCGCCACCGGCGCAAAACCCCGCATGCTCGGGCTTGAGCGTGAGGCGGAGCTTGTGGGTGCAGGCGTTTGCTTCTGCGCCGTGTGTGACGGTGCGTTTTACAAGGGTCGCCCCGTTGCCGTGAACGGCGGCGGAAACTCGGCGCTTCAGGACGCAATGCTCCTTTCCGACACCTGCAGCAGGGTGTATCTTGTCCACCGCAGAGACTCTTTCCGCGGCGAAGCAAAGCTCGTCGAGGCGCTCAAGGCCAAGGGCAATGTCGAATTTGTGCTTGATAGCCGCATAACCGCACTGCACGGTGAGGGCGAGCTTACCGGCATCACCGTGACGGACAAAAACGGCAATGAGCGCAAAATCGCCGTTGACGGCCTTTTTGTCGCCGTCGGCCATGCGCCGGATAACGGCATTTTTGCGCATCTGTTTGACCTTGACGAGGGCGGCTACGCAGCCTCGGACGAAAGATGCCTCACCAAGACCCCGGGCGTGTTCGTCGCCGGGGACTGCCGCAGAAAAAGCGTGCGCCAGCTCACCACCGCCGTTGCCGACGGCTCTGCCGCAGCGCTCGCAGCGTGCAGCTATATAGACAGCTTATAAGCCTGACCCCGAAGCGGAAATTGCTGCTTCGGGGGTTTTTATGCGCAAAAAGCAATGTTTTTGTTGCTTAACGGGGCTTGTTCATATATAATTAACATATTCTCGCTTGAAAGGCAGCAGTAACATGAAGAATGATTCAATGCAAAGCCGTGACGGCTTTAAAAGCAGAGGCGGCTTTATCATTGCCTGCATAGGCTCTGCGGTCGGTATGGGCAACATCTGGCGCTTCCCGATGCTCGTGTCGACTTGGGGCGGTCTGACCTTCCTTATCCCGTATTTCATCTTCGTCATCCTCATCGGCTCGACCGGCGTTATCGGCGAGTTCGCCCTCGGTCGAGCGGGCGGGGCAGGCCCTATGGGCTCGTTCGGCATGTGCACCGAGCTTCGCTGGGGCAAGCGCAAGATAGGCGAACGCATCGGCTATATACCCATCCTCGGATCTTTGGCGCTTGCAATCGGCTACACCTGTGTCATGGGCTGGATATTCAAATACACCTTTATGGCATTCTCGGGCGACCTTTTGGCAATGGGTCAGGACATGGATACCATCGCCGGCACCTTCGGCTCGACCGCCTCGGCGTGGGGCGCAAATGTATGGATAGTCGTTGCCGTAGTCGTGAGCCTTATTATCATGTCCTTCGGTATCGCTGGCGGTATCGAAAAGGCTAACAAGGTCATGATGCCCGTGCTGTTTTTCCTGTTTGTCGCTTTAGGCGTGTACATTTTCACCATCCCGAGCTCGGCAGACGGATATAAGTACATTTTTACGCTCAACCCCAAGGGCTTATTAAACCCGCAGCTTTGGCTGTTTGCCTTCGGTCAGGCGTTTTTCTCCCTGTCGGTCGCCGGTAACGGCAGCGTCATCTACGGCTCTTACCTCAGCAAGGACGAGTGTATCCCCAGCTCAGCGAGAAATGTTGCGATTTTCGACACGCTCGCTGCACTGCTTGCGGCGTTCGTCATCATCCCTGCCATGGCCACCGGCGGCGCTCAGTTAGATGCGGGCGGCCCGGGGCTCATGTTCATCTACCTTGTCAATGTCATAAACGGCATGGCAGGCGGCAGAATAGTCGGTATAGTGTTCTTCCTGTGCGTGACCTTCGCAGGTGTGTCGTCGATAATAAACCTCTACGAAGCGCCCGTTGCGTTCCTGCAGGAGAAGTTTAAGCTCAAGCGCATACCCGCAACCGCTATCATCCATGTCATCGGTTTAGCAGTTGCACTGTGCATACAGGCGATAGTCTCGCAGTGGATGGATGTCGTGTCCATTTACATCTGCCCCCTCGGCGCACTGCTTGCAGCCGTCATGTTCTTCTGGGTGGCGGGCAAAAAGGCAGTGCTTGAGAGCGTCAACCTCGGCGCACGCAAGCCCATCGGCAAGTGGTTCTACCCCTTGAGCAAATATGTCTACTGCGCCTGCGCACTTCTGGCGCTCGTCGCCGGAGCGATAGTCGGCGGCATAGGCTGAAAAATTTGAATATTAATGCGGTTGGAGTTATCCAACCGCATTTTTTGCATAAAAAAATTGAAGAATTGGCGAGGATATGATATTATTCTCATTGGAAGTGTGGTGCAGGTGTTGAACAGTGAGAAATATATAAGGCCGCATATGCTGCTTTACAGAGCGGCTCAGCTCGTTGCGGCGGGCTTTGCGGCAACGGTTTTTAAAAGAAAATATATACGAAACGAGATAAGGAACGCCCAAGGCCCCTATGTCGTCATCGCCAATCATCAGGCGGCGTATGACTTTGCCGGACTCATCGGTGCAACGAAAAGGCCGCTGACCTTTGTTATCAGCAACTCCTTTTATAATTCGCTGCCCATAACCGGCATCCTGCGCAAGCTCGGGGTGATCCCGAAGCAGCAGTTCCAGACCACGGTGAGCGACATGCGGCGCATTAAGGCCGTTATCGAAAACGGCGAGTCGCTGGTCATCTATCCGGCGGGGCTCATGTGCGAGGACGGCATCTCGACGCCTATCCCGCAGGCAACCTATAAGTTTCTGAAGTGGCTGGATGCCGATGTGTATGTTGCCCGTGCAAGCGGGACATATTTCACCATGCCCAAGTGGACAAAGGGCTTTAGACCCGGCAGAACTTATATGGATATATACAAGCTGTTTGACAGGGCAGAGCTTAAAAAGCTCAGCGTCGGCGAAATTAAGGAGCGCACCGATGGGGCGATACTTTTTGACGCTTACCGTGAGCAGGAGGGGCTCCTTTCAAAATACAGCAACAACGATAACATCGAGGGACTTGAAAAGGTGCTGTACGCCTGCCCGAACTGCGGGAAGGAGTTTACCGTCAAGGTCAAAGACGGCAATGTAATCTATTGCACCGACTGCGGCTTTGCCGAGCGCAGCGACGAGTACGGCTTTCTGCATCTCATTGGCGAGGGCGAGGAGCTTCGCTATGTCTCCGATTGGAGCAGGCTCGTTTACGAGCGGCACAGAGACATGCTAAAAGAGCATCCGGAGTATACCCTGAGTGCCAAAACAAGGATATACATGCTCGACTACGACAGGCATAAATTCACATGGGTCGGGCTGGGAAAGCTCACGCTCGGCAAAACGGCGTTTAAGATCGAGGGCGTCATAAACGGCAGCAGCGTCGACATGACGATACCCACGACGAAGCTCCCGACGCTTCCGTTTAAGCCGGGCAAATATCTTGAAGTACAGGACGGCGGCGATATTTACCGCTGCGAGCTTGACGACGGCAAGCTGGTCATGAAATTTATAAACACCGTAAAGGCGTTTTTTGAGCTTAATAACTGAATTGATAGGTGACTTGAGCCGAGGTATATGGTATGATGAATGTTACAGAGGTCGCAGCGGCACTCATATGGGAAAACGGCAGGTTCATGATCTGCCGCAGACCGGCACATAAGACGAGAGGTCTGCTGTGGGAATTTGTCGGCGGCAAGGTCGAAAAAGGCGAGACTAAGCAGCAGGCGCTCGTGAGAGAGTGTATGGAGGAGCTTGCGGTCAAGGTGACCGTGGGCGATGTGTTCATGGAGCTTGTGCACGAGTATCCGGATATAACCGTGCGCCTTACGCTGTTTAACGCCGCCATCGCCGAGGGCGAGCCGCAGATGCTTGAGCACTGCGACATCAAATGGATAACTCCTGCGGAGATAGGCGATTACGATTTTTGTCCCGCAGATGAGGAAATACTAAAGAAAATTATTAATAACGATAAGGAGACAACCTAAATGGATCTTAACAATGTCAACTGGAACGCCGCACGCAAGGGCGTGCTCGTCGTTTGGGCAGGTGCATTTGCCCACACCGTTCTTAAGAAAAACCCCATAATGCCCGCAATTTTGCTGAGCATGCATCTTGCCGAGTACCTCATCGTCGCAAGGAAGGCCGGCAAGGCCGTCTGGTATGACGATCTTCGCTGCTTCCTCAATACCGCACTCTACGGCTTCACCTTCTGGCTTCCCATGAAGTTGGAAATTGAGTAAGAGTAGAATTATCCCCCTCGTGACCGAGGGGGATTTATCATAACACGGAGGTGCTTTAGTGGAAAAAACCGAGAAGTGGAACAGGGTGGCGGGCGATTATCAAAAGGTCTGCGTCCAAGGCGGAAACGATTATAACGATAAGCTCATTGCATTTTTGCTCGACGAGGGCATGCTGCGCCCCGGGTGCAGGGTGCTCGACCTCGGCTGCGGCGTGGGCAAATACGGCAGAGTGTTTGCTAGCCTCGGCTGCGATGTGACGCTTGCCGATATCTCGCCGAAAATGCTCGAATTTGCGGAGAAAAACATGGCGGAGTTTACTACGCCGTGGCGCACGCTGCTGTGCGATTTTGACGAGATGAGCGCCGAGGAGGCGGCATCCGGCGGCCGGTACGAGCTTTCGATATCGACCATGAGCCCGGCTGTGCACAGTGTCGAGACGGTGAAAAAATTTGCCGCAATAACCGACGGCTGGTGCTTTATCGCAGCATTTTCGCAGTGGAGCGAGCCGGACAGGGACGAGCTTTTTGAGCACATGGGCGTTCAGCGCCAGACCTTCAACGGCAACGCAAGGGAGGAATGCGGTGAGCTCATCCAAAGCGTGTCGGCGGCGGGATTTACGCCGCAGGTGAAGTATGTCGATTACTGCTGGAGCGATGAACGCAGTATAGACGACACCGTGCAATATATGCTCGAGCGCTACTTTGACCCGCAAGAGCAGACAGTTGAGCTTCGTGAGAGCCTGCGCAGCGCCGTGACGGAGCTGGCGCAAAACGGTATGTTCACCGACAGGGTGAACACCAAGGTTGCTTGGATCTTTTGGAGCACAAAACAATAGACACGGGCGGCAGATTATGCTAAAATGTTAACATATTTTAAAGAGAGGGTGATACGGTGTCAATACTTCAAAGGCTCAATAGCCCGACAATGTATCTGATATGCGGCGGGATAATTTTGTTCGTCGCAATAGTGTGCGTGTTTTTCATGGTGAGGGCTTACAGAGCGGGACTTGCCATCGGAATGGACAAAACGAAAATGAAGCGGACGATAACCGCAAGTGCGACCTTTGCGGTGCTGCCCAGCGTGGGCATTCTCCTTGGCGTTATCGCTCTGTCAGGCAGCCTGGGAACTCCGCTGCCGTGGCTGAGACTGTCGGTTATCGGGGCGCTGCACTATGAGACGCAGGTCGCCGTCGGAGCTGCCGAGGCTATCGGCCTGTCGGGGCTGAATGCCTCCGAGATGACGGCGCAGGCGTTCACGACCATTGCACTCGTCATGAGCTTCTGCATCATGTGGGGCATGGTGTTCTCCGTGTTTTTCAACAAACGCTATCTTAAAAAGCTCAAGACCCCGAAAAACGCCAACACCGGCGCACCCGGCTTTGGCGACAGCGCCATGACGGCCATGTTCATCGGTCTTGTCAGCGCATACATCGGAAGCTACATCGGATCATTCGTCTCCGGCGGAGCGGGCGGAATGTTTAGCTTCTCCGGCTCTTGGCTGCCGCTTGCCGTGGCGGTCATAGCGGGCGCCGTGATGGCGGTGTTCATCTGGCTTGCCGAGAAGAAAAAGGCCGCTTGGGTGGAGAGCTTCTCCATCGCAGGCAGCATGATAATCGCAATGGCGGCCGCCGTTGTGATAAACGGACTTGTTAAGTAAGGAGGTGTGGAAATATGACCGAAAAGGAAAAGAACGACCTGTTTGAAAAATACAATGACCGCACCCATGTCTACGGCAGAATAGCCTGCATCGTTACGCTGATACTTCTCATCGGCGCACCGTTTGTGATGGGTCTGTACCTCGGCGCAATGCCCAGCATGCCCGCCTTCGGCAAGGCGTTCCTCGCCGTGGGCATCGTGTGGTTTGTAAGCTGCATTGCCGAGTATCTTGTCTACACGCCGATGCTCGGTGCCGGCGGCAGCTACCTTGCGTTCATGACCGGCAACCTTATCAATATGAAGATACCCTGTGCCGTGAATGCCCGTGATATCGTCGGCGCAAAGACCGGCACGCCCGAAAACGAGATAATCTCGACCCTGTCGATCGCAACGGCGTCCCTCGTGACGGTCGTAGTCCTTGCACTCGGCGTTGCACTGCTTATTCCCTTGCAGCCGATATTGCAGGATCCGGCGCTTCAGCCTGCGTTTGAAAATGTCGTTCCGGCGCTGTTCGGAGCGATGGCGTACAAGTATTTCCGCAACAACATGAAGATAGCGGTCATCCCGCTGACGGTCATGAGCCTGCTGTTTATCTTTGTGCCGAGCCTCACCTCGTCGACGAGCTTCATGATCCTGCCCAGCGGCGCTATCGCTATCGGCATTGCATATCTCATGTACAAAAAGCGTTATAAGGTGGCGAGCAAATGAACATTAAAAAGACCGGCATAGCCGCAGCGGCACTCTCGCCGCTGGCTGCCGCAGTCGTGCGCACGGTGATGATGCCGAAAAAGGTGTCGGACTATACGCCGAAGCCTGATAGTGAGCGCACGGAGCTTTACGCAAAAAAGCTCTCGCAAATGGTGAGATACGAGACCGTGTCCGACCCCAATGACCCGCAGACAGAGAAGTTTTTGGGCTTCCACAAGGTGCTCGAGGAGCTGTTCCCGCTCGTGCACGAAAAGCTCGAAAAGACCGAGATAGACGGCAATCTCTTGTATTACTGGAAGGGCAAAAGCTCTGCTAAGCCCGTGGTTTTAATGAGCCATCAGGATGTTGTTCCCGCCGACGGAGTGTGGGAGCATGAGCCGTTCTCCGGTGATATCGCAGACGGCAAGGTCTGGGGCAGGGGAGCAGCGGACACCAAGTGCACCGTCATGGCATTCTTCCAAGCGGTGGAGGAAATGCTTGAGGCGGGCTACACCCCCGAGCAGGATGTGTACCTTGCTTCCTCCTGCACCGAGGAGTGGGGCGGCGACGGCGCACCGAAGATAGTCGCCGAGCTCAAGCGCCGTGGCGTTGCACCGTTTCTCGTTTGCGACGAGGGCGGCGGCATAATCTCCGAGCCGGTCGGAGGCATCAAGGGCAACTATGCCATGATAGGCGTGTTTGAAAAGGGTCAGGGCAATGTGAAGTTCACCGCCCGCTCCGGCGGCGGACATTCGAGCGCACCGCCCAAAAATTCACCCATCGCAAGGCTTGCTGCCTTTGAAAACAGCGTTGAAAGGCACAGCCCGTTCAAAAAGCGTTTTCCGCACGAGGTCGAGGCGATGTTTGAAACGCTTGCACCGTATGCGGGCTTCGGAATGAAGCTTCTTTTCGGTAACATGTGGCTGTTCAAGCCGCTGTTAAAGCTCGTGCTGCCGACGGTGTCGGCGCAGGCGGGCGCAATGCTGCAAACGACGGTGGCGTTTACGATGCAGTCCGGCTCTGATGCCCGCAATGTGCTCCCGACGGAAGCGTCCGTTTGGGCGAATATGCGCTTTATCCCGCACCAGGGCATGGACGAGAGCCTCAGGCTCATTAAAAAGCGTGCAGATAAGTACGGCCTTGAGACCGAGGTCGTCTCCGCCAAGGACTGCACCGAGGCCGCCGACATCCACGGCGAGGGCTGGCGTTTTGCCGTGAGCGTCATCGAAAAGACCTTCCCCGGCCTTGCCGCAAGCCCCTATGTCATGACCGGAGGCACGGATGCGAGGTTTTATCAGGAGATATGCCCGAACTGCATCCGCTTCGGCCCCGTTATCTACGGCCCGGAGCAGCTCAAGGGCATGCACGGTTTGAACGAAAACATCACCTGCGACTGTCTCCAAGGCGCTGTCGACTTCTACAAAAATTTAATCGACATGAATAAATAAGAAAAGAAGCTTCGGTTTTCCGAAGCTTCTTTTTGCTATATATAACTGTCAGGAGAGCAGTATTTGATCGGATTCTATCTGAGTACCTGCGACCTGCGCAAATTTGTCCATCAGCTCATGCTTTGTGAGCTTGGCCTTTTCCTCGCCTTCAACATCGAGGATGATGTGTCCCTCGTGCATCATGATGAGGCGGGTACCGTGCTTGATGGCGTCCTTCATGTTGTGGGTTATCATCATTGCCGTGAGATTATTTTCCTTGACGATGCGGTCGGAAAGCTCAAGCACCTTTGCCGCCGTAGCCGGGTCAAGAGCCGCCGTGTGCTCGTCAAGAAGCAGAAGCTTCGGCTTTTGCATCGATGCCATCAGCAGCGTCAGAGCCTGACGCTGGCCGCCGGACAGAAGCCCGACCTTAGCTGTCAGCCTGTCCTCAAGGCCGAGACCGAGGGTGCTCAAAAGCTCACGGTACTGTTCACGCTCGGCGTTTGTAACGCCCCAGCGGAGCGTGCGGCGCTTGCCTCTGCGCAGAGCCAGAGCGAGGTTTTCCTCGATCTGCATATTGGGCGCTGTGCCCATCATGGGATCCTGGAACACACGACCGATGTAGGCAGCCCTTTTATGCTCGGGCTGACCGGTGACATCAACGCCGTCGATGATGATTGAGCCGGAGTCGACCGGCCAAACGCCCGCAATGGCATTTAACATCGTTGACTTGCCTGCGCCGTTGCCGCCAATGACGGTGACAAAATCGCCGGGCTTAAGATGAAGGCTCAGTTCCTGCAGAGCCTTTTTTTCATTTATCGTACCTGCATTGAAGGTCTTGCAGACAGATTTAAGTTCCAGCATGATTTGCCTCCTTTTTGCTTTGCTTTCCGGCAAGCTTAAACGAGCTTTTTGACTGCGAGCGTATATACGGCACTGCAAGGAATACCGCAACGATGACGGCTGTGAACAGCTTCAGGTCGTTCGGGTCGAGCTTGAGCCACAGGATGACGACCATGACAAGGTAGTAAACAATACCGCCGAGCACGACGAACGAAAGACGGACATAGAACTGGCTGCCCTTGCGGAAGATAGCGTCGCACAGCACCTCACCGATGATGACGGCGGCAAGACCGATGACGATGGCACCTCTGCCCATGTTGACATCGGCAAAGCCCTGGTACTGAGCCATGAGACCGCCCGACAGGGCGACCATGCCGTTTGAAAGCGAAAGTCCGATGAGCTTCATGTTGTTTATATTGATGCCCTGCGCACGGCTCATTGCGGGGTTAGAGCCCGTGGCACGGATGGCTGAGCCCTGCTCGGTGCCGAAGTACCAGTACAGTGCGGCAATGATAACAACTGCGAAGATCGCACCCTTGACTATCGCCGAGGGGATGTTTCTAAGACTGATGAGAAGGTCGTACACATCGGGGTTTGCGGGCTTGTTTGCCGACATGCCCATTATGCGCAGGTTCACAGAGTACAGCGCAAACTGTGTCAGAATACCGGCGAGGATGGCGGGTATGCCGAGCTTCGTGTGCAATAGCCCCGTGCACAGACCCGCTAACATTCCGGCGATGACCGCAATGATGAGCGCCACATACGCAGGGTAGCCTGCGATGATGAGCATGACCGTAACGGCACCGCCCGTAGCAAACGATCCGTCGACCGTCAGATCTGCGATATCCAGCAGACGGAAGGTCAGGTACACACCCAGAGCCATTATGCCCCAGATTATGCCCTGCGCCACGCCGCCGGGCATTCGTGTTATCAAATTTGGCAGACTTAAGGCTGCAAGCAGTGCCGTGTTCATAGCGTTACCTCACAAAATTTATTTGCTGTTGATATAATCAGTCGCTGATAGCGGTGTAGCCCTCGGGGATGGTGACGTTGAGCTTGGAAGCGATATCGGCGTTGTACTTCTTGACGGGGTTGGGGTAGTATTCGATGGGCATCTCGGAGACCTTGGACTCGCCCTTGAGGATCTTGACGGCCATCTGACCGGTGGTGCGGCCGAGCTCATAGTAGTCGATGGAAAGAGTTGCGACGCCGCAGCCCTTGCAGATGCCTTCCTCGCCTACGACGATGGGAACACCGGCGGGCAGTGCAACTGCGCTTATAGCCTCGGTGCAGGAAGCGGCGGTGTTGTCGGTGGGGATGTAGATGACATCGCTGTTTGCGCATGCGCTGGAGGTAACGGTGGAAACATCGTTGGAGTCTGCGAAGGTGTAGACCTCGACGGTGATGTTCTTCTTCTCAAGGCAGTCCTTAACGACCTTGGCCTGATATACGGAGTTCGGCTCACCGGAGCAGTAGAGGATGCCGACATTCTTTACATCCGGGAACAGCTCCGTAATCATGTCTGCCTGCTGATCGAGGGGGGCAAGGTCCGAGGTGCCGGAGATGTTATTGCCGACGGTGCCGTTAAAGTTATCAATGCTCAGTGCAACGCCGTATTCGGTAACGGCAGTGCCGAGAACGGGGATGGAGTCGGTAGCGGAAGCGGCTGCCTGAAGAGAGGGAGTGGCGTTTGCGAGAATGAGGTCAACGCCGCTGGAGACGAAGCCGTTGACGATGGTGGCGCAGTTTGCACTGTCGTTTGCCGCATTGCCTTCCTCGAACTGGACCTTGTCGCCGAAGGCTTCGGTCAGAGCATCCTTGAAGCCCTGAGTGGCGGCGTCAAGTGCGGGGTGCTGGACGAGCTGGCAGATACCGACGGTGTAGGTCTTATCGGCGCTGCCGCCGTTGTCGCCGCCGTTGCTGCTTCCGCAGGCTGTGACTGCACACAGCATCATAACGGCAAGCACTATTGCAATTACCTTTTTCATTTTGAGTTCCTCCTGAATTTTTAAAAAATAAAAACCGTACAGAACACTGTCCGCACGGCTCGTAAACAAAAACAAAAATCAACACGATTTATGAGCAGCACAAACAACCATTACTCTTAAAGTAAAAGTAATAGTAAAAGCCGTTCATAAAAAATCGGTTGAGCTTCATGACTTTGTCCTCCTGTTGGAATGAGGTCACTTTACTCCTTTTAACCGTAAAAGTCAATACCTTTTTTAAACTTTTTTCGTTCCGTTTAAATCGCTAAAGATTTTGACGGCTTTCAATCACATCTTGCAGCAGTCTGCACAGTATTGTATAATGAAAAAAACGAAAACGGAGGTACAGAGGATGAATTTTGACCGAAATGCGGCCGCAAGGCTTGCCGAAAAATACGAAAGCTTCTATCTTTATGACGAACAAGCGATACTCGACAGCATCGAAAGGCTGCGCAAGAGCTTTGACGGCGTGCGTTTTTTGTACTCTGCCAAGGCCAATCCGCACCCGGGTGTGCTGAGCTGCATCCTCTCCGAGGGCATCGGCGTTGACGCTGCGTCCCTGCGTGAGGTACGCATGGGAAAGGAAAACGGACTTGGTAAGCACGATATCTACTACTCCGCACCCGGCAAGAGCGTGCACGATATCGACGCTGCGTTCCCCGACTGCGTAATAATTGCCGACAGCGTCAATGAGGTCGAGCGCATACAAGCTCTTGCCGCAGGCCACGGCATCGTTGCCGAGATCGGCATTCGCATAAACCCGAACTTCAGCTTTGACGGTGCAGTCGGTACGGCAAACAAGTTCGGCATCGATGAGGACACGGTGTTCGAAAAGCTTCCCGAATGGAAGGCCATGAAGCATATTAAGATCACCGGCATCCATGTCCACTCCCGCTCGCAGGAGCTTGACGGCACGCTCATAGCCGGCTACTACGCCAAAATGTTCGAGCTTGCCTGCCGTGTGCAGGATGCCTTGGGCGAGGAGCTGCGATTTGTCAACATGGGCTCGGGCATCGGCATCCCCTACGCCGAGAGCGATAAGCCGGTAGACCTTGCACGGCTCGGCGACGAGATGACACGGCTCATGGGCGTTTACCGCAGCAGGCTGAGCGCACAGATACTCATTGAGACCGGCCGCTTCCTCGTCGGCAAGGCGGGCGTTTATGTGACGCATGTGCTGGATAAAAAGATGTCGCACGGCAAGGTTTTCGTCATCCTTGCAAATACGCTAAACGGCTTTGTGCGCCCGTCGATGGCGCAGATGGTCGAAAGCTACACGGACGATGCGCATCCGCACAACTGCGAGCCCATGTACACCGGCCGCAATGCCTTCGGCTTCGTGCCGCTTAAAGACACCGCCGAGACCGAGACGGTCACCGTCGTGGGCAATCTCTGCACCGGCACGGATGTCATCGCAAAGGACATTGCACTGCCGAAGCTCGACTGCGGCGATGTGTTCGTCATCACAAATGCCGGAAGCTACGCTGCGGTGCTCTCGCCCATGCAGTTTGCGTCCCTGACCCCGCCTGCTCAGGTGCTTTTAAAGGCCGACGGCTCGACCGTCGTTATATAAACAAAGAGCTTTCCTGCATTTTTGCCGGGAAAGCCTTTTTTTGGCTAAACTTGCTATTGATTATTTGCACATGTGTGATAAAATACTTTATTATGCATAATTGCGCTTAATTGCGCATAAGTACGCTTTTGCGCCCATTTTTACTTGGAGAACAAATGAAATTTTCAAAAAAACTCAAGAAAAAAATTGAAGACGGTTCTTTTCGGGAGATGTGGCGTGAAGCAAGGTGGATGTTTGTTTACATTCGCCGCTATCGGCTGATAGTGCTGATACATATCCTGCTGGGCGTTCTCGGCACGGCAATGTCGCTGCTCTCGAGCCTTGCCATGCGTCAGCTTATCGATGTCGTGACCGGCTTTCAGACCGGCGGCATCTGGACTGCGGCGGCGTACATGGGAGGGATGCTCCTCGGCAGCGCCGTCATGCAGTCGGCGGCATCGAGAATTGCCGCTATCATAAACATCCGTGTGCAGAACGGCATACAGGCCGAGATGTACGACCGTATGCTGCGCACCGATTGGCAGTCGCTCAAGGCATTCCGCAGCGGCGACCTTATAAACAGGCTCAACAGCGATGTCGGCACCGTTGCAAACGGCGTGACCGGCTTTCTGCCGAGCTTCGTTTCCGGCACGGTGCAGTTTCTCGGCTCGCTCATTATTATATTGTGCTACGACCCCGTCATGGCGCTCATTGCGCTCATCGGCGCACCGATATATGTGCTCTCGTCACGGGCGCTTGTGCGCAAAATGCGTGAATATAACAAGCGCATGAAGGATATCGGCAGCCAGGTCATGTCCTTTCACGAGGACTCGTTCCGCAATATCGGCACGATAAAGGCCTTCGGCATCATGGACGGCTTTGACGGCCGCATGAAGCAGATGCAGGACACCTACCGCACCGCCATGCTCGAGTACAATCTCTTTTCCGTCATTGCCGGGCTCGTTATGAGCGTTATCGGACTTCTCATCTCGGCAGGCTGCTTCGGCTGGGGCGTTTACAGACTGTGGACGCACGCCATATCCTACGGCACGATGACGATGTTCTTACAGCTGACGAATATGCTGCGCTCGGCGTTCTCAACGCTTATCGGCCTTGTGCCGACGGCGATATCCATAACGACCTCTGCAGGCAGGCTTATGGCGGTCGTGGAGCTGCCGGAGGAGCCCTTTGCCCGTGAAACGGCGGATATCCCAGATGATTTTTCCATCAAGCTGCGCAATGTCAGCTTCAGCTATAATGACGGCGACAAGGTCTTGGAGCATGTGGAGTTTGACGCTCACCCCGGCGACATGATAGCACTCACGGGTGCTTCCGGCGAGGGTAAGACTACGGTCGTTCGCATTATCCTAGGCTTAGTGCGGCCCGACGAGGGCGAGGCGGTGCTCACGGGCGGCGATGAGGAGCTCACGCTCTCGGCCGCAACCCGCCGAGCCTTTGCCTATGTTCCGCAGGGCAACACCGTTTTTGCCGGTACGATAGCCGACAATATGCGCATGGTAAAGCCCGATGCGGCTGACGACGAGATAATGACCGCTCTGCGCCTTGCGTGCGCAGACAGCTTTGTTGCAAAGCTCCCCGACGGCATAAACAGCCGCATAGGCGAGGTCGGCGGCGGCCTGTCCGAGGGTCAGGCACAGCGAATTGCCGTTGCAAGAGCGCTGCTGCAAAAAGCGCCGGTGCTCATTTTAGACGAGGCAACGAGCGCCCTTGACGAGGACACCGAGCGCAGAATGCTGGAAAACATCCGCACCGAGGGCGGGGTCAAGACCTGCATCATGATAACCCACCGCAGCGCAACTGCGGCGATGTGCTCAAGGCGCTACGAGCTTGACGGCACGGCGCTCAGGCTGTTTGAGCGGGAGGGGACGACATGACCGATATACATGCCCACATTCTGCCTGCACTTGACGACGGCTCGTTTGACATGGTCTGCTCGCTTGAAATGGCGGAGATAGCCGTCGAATCGGGTGTTGAGGCGATGGTCGCAACGCCGCACTGCAACCAGCGGGGCTATTTTGAAAACTACGCCTCCGAGGAGCTTTTGGTGCGCTTCCGTGCGCTTCAAACGGAGCTCAAGCGCAGCGATATACCCTTGAGGGTCTACCTCGGCATGGAGGTTTTCGGCACGGAGGATGCAGCCAAGCTTTTCTGCGAGGGAAAGCTTCTTACGGTAAACGGCGGACGGTACATGCTCACGGAGTTTGACTTCGGCGCCGATGCGTATTTCATGGACAGGGTGCTATACAGCCTTCGTGATGCCGGCTGCGTGCCGGTCGTTGCGCATCCCGAGCGCTACGAGGCGCTTCAGTATTCCCACAGCATCGTTACCAAATGGCTCGGCGACGGCATGGGAATTCAGATAAACAAGGGCAGCCTTTCCGGCCGCTTCGGCAGGGGCGCAAGGCAACTTGCGTATGAGCTGCTGGAGCAAGGGCTGGTGTCATGCATCGCAAGCGATGCCCACGGCACTGTGCAGCGCACGCCGGATATGAGCGATATACACGAATTTCTTGCGGTGGAGTATTCGCCGGAGCTTGCACGGCTCCTTTTGAAGGATAATCCGAACCGCATCGTTCAAAGCAGGCCGCTTTTGTCGGCACAGAAAATAAACTACTGAGAAAACGAGGTAAGAGCGTGAAAAAAACACTTCCCATACTGCTGACGGTGCTCATGCTGCTTTCGCTGGGAGCCGTGGCAGGCTACAGGCTTTATCAGAAAACGGCGGCAAGCCCCGGAGTGCCGAGCATCCGCTTTACCTCGGAAACGCTCAGCGTGCCTGTAAACGCCACCGATGCCGAGCTTTTGCAGGGTGTCACGGCGACAGACCCCGAGGACGGCGATGTCACGGCCTCACTCATTGTCGAGGGCATGTCACGCCTAAGCGGCGATAATAATGTAAAGGTGAGCTATGTTGCCTTTGACTCGAAAAACCACATGGCACGGGCAGAGCGCACCGTGCATCTGACCGACTACACCGATACCCGCTTTGAGCTTAACTCGGCGCTGTGCTTTGCCGCGTCGAGCAAGATAAATGTGCTCGACAGGGTCAAGGCGACCGACATGCTCGACGGCGACCTGTCGGACAAGGTCAAATACTCCGTTGAGGGCGACACTGTGAATATAAGCACCGTCGGCGAGCATCAGCTCGTTCTGCGTGTGACGAACAGCTTAGGCAGAACGGCGCATCTTCCCGTGACGGTCGAGGTCACGCAGACTGACCCCAACCCTGCAAAGATAACGCTCGACTGCTACGTTCTCTACCTTGCGCAGGGAGCGGAGTTTGACGCAAAGAGCCATGTTGTCGGCTATACCGCAAACGGCGAAAGCAAGACCGGCGCAGACGGGCTGACCGTGCGTGGCAGCGTCAAAACCGACGAGACCGGCGTTTACACTGTCGATTATACCTACGGCAGCGGCACAAACCGCAGCCATACCAAACTCATTGTCGTTGTAGAGTAAGGCGGTGTGAGATGGAAGAGAGAAATTCGGTTTATGTAAATAACACCGCCGCCGAGGAGCTGCACCCCGTTCTGCTTATGAGAGAGGTACTCAAAAAGCTTTGGGCGATAGTTATGGTGGCGATTATCGCAGCGTCGCTGACCTATGTGGGCGCTTCGCTGCTGTACACGCCCGAGTATCAGACAAAGACGACCTTTGTCGTCTCCGTTCGTGACGGGTCGAGCACCGTTTATTCGAACCTGAACGCCGCAAAGAGCATGGCAAATGCCTTTTCGGAGGTTCTAAACAGCGATGTTCTCAAAAAACGCATTGCCGCCGAGCTCAGTCAGGAGCGGGTAAACGGCAGCATAAGCGCCGAGGTCGTCGGCGAGACGAATCTTCTTGAGATGCGTGTCACGGCCGACAGCCCCCGTCAGGCGTATCTGATAACGAGAGCGATAATGAGAAATTACGAGGAGCTTGCCTCGGTGGTTTTAAACAATATCGCACTGGATGTACTGCAAAGCCCCACCGTGCCGACGCAGCCTGTAAACTCCGCAGGGGCGACGCACTATGCTAAGCTTGCGGCGGTCGGAGCTGCTCTTGCGGCTGCGCTGTTTGTCGCCGTGCGGGCGTATCTGCGTGATACGGTCAAGTCCGTCGGCGAGGTCGAGACGAAGCTCGACACGAAAATGCTCGCCGCCGTGTACCACGAGAAAAAGTACAAATACTTCGGCGATAAGCTCGGCAGAAAGAAAAAGAGCATACTCATAACCGACCCCACGACCGGCTTCGCCTTTGCCGAAACATTCAAAAAGCTTCGCACCCGCATTGAATATCTCATGCGCAAAAACAACTGCAAGGTCATCATGGTGACCTCGGTCATGGAAAACGAGGGCAAAAGCACCGTTGCGGCAAATATAGCCCTTTCAATGAACCGCAAGAAGAAAAGCGTGCTGCTCATCGATGCGGACATGAAAAAGCCCTCACTGCACAAGATACTCGGCTATCAGGACTCGGAGTTTGCAAGCCTTACCGATTACCTAAACGGCACGGCTAACCTCGGTCAGACCCTGCTTGCCGATAAAAAGCGGCAGATAGGTCTGGTGCTCAATAAGCACGGGGTCGATAACTCGACCGAGCTTGTACGCAGCGAGGGCATGAAAAAGCTTCTGTCGCAGGCAAAGCGCAATGTTGATGTTGTCATCATCGACACGCCGCCGATGGATGCCTGCCCCGATGCCGAGTGCCTTACCGAGCTTGCGGATGCGGTCGTCCTCGTCGTGCGGCAGGACACCACTCCGGCACGGATGATAAACGATGCTATCGATGCGATAAACGCCTCGGACGCTATGCTGTTCGGCTGTGTGTTCAATAATGTGCACGCTGCCGACTTTAACGAGAGCTACAGCTACGGCAGCGGCGGAAAATACGGCTACTACGGCAAGTACGGCTACTCTAAATACGGCTACGGCCACGGCAAAACGAGCCGTCCGGCCGAGGAGAAGCTCACGCTTGAGGACTTAAAGGACGGAAAAGGCTTTTTGGAGGGTAACGAAAAATGAACGAGCAATATAATGAACAGACCTCCATATCCCTAAACAGGCTCCTTATGATGTTTCTGCACGGGCTCAAAAAGCTGTGGCTTTTGGTGCTGGTGCTGACGGTGCTGGGCGGTGCCGCAATGGGCGCATGGTCGTGGTATCGCTACACACCGAGCTACACCGCCTCCGTGACCTTCACGGTCTATGTCAAAAACGATGCTCAGGCCGAGATACCGGCGTATAACCAAGCGGCCGCCAAGCAGATGGCAGAGACGTTTCCGTATATCCTCACTAGCGGTGTTTTGAGCGATCTTGTCATGGCGGATCTCGACACTTCAAGCCTGCCGAGCATCAGCGCATCCGCCATTGAGGACGCAAACCTCTTTGTCCTCAAGGTGAGCGGCACTGACCCCGAGTATTGCTATGAGGTGCTCCAATCGGTCATCAAAAACTACCCACAGGTTGCAGAGCTCGTCGTCGGTCCCACGCAGATGGAGATAGTCGACGAAACGGGCGTGCCCACAGAGCCGTCCAACACCCGCCAGTGGCAGTCATCTGCGAAAAAGGGAGCTGTCATAGGACTTGCACTCGGCCTTCTCATCGTAGCTTTCTACGGCTACACCAAGACCACCGTTATGTCAAAGGACGACCTGCAGCGCATAAGTAACATTAAATTTCTCGGTGCGCTGCCGAGCATAAGCGTTAAAAAGCGCAGCAAGGGCTTTTCCAGAACGCCGAGCTTTGACGATATAAATAACCGAGCCTACAAGGAGGCATTCAGAGCCGTCACCGTCAGGATCGACCGCAATATGCGTGAAAAGGGCATTCAGGCACTCATGGTGTGCAGCGCCGCCAGCGGCGAGGGCAAGACCACGGTCGTGTATAACCTTGCACAGCTTTTTGTGAAGCTCGGCCGCAGGGTGCTCATAATCGACTGCGACCTGAGAAATCCGACAATGTACCGCATGCTGGGCGTCGATAAATGCAAGGGCTTTTTTGAGCTTGTTGAAGGCGATGCCGAGCTTGCCGAGACGATACATGCAATCATCCCCAATAAGCTCAACATCATCTTTGCCGGTGAGTGCGAGGGCGATGCGACCGATGTACTCAGCGACCAGCGTGTCGGCGAGATACTGAGCGGGCTAAGACAAAGCTACGACTATATTCTTATCGACACTCCGCCTTACTCGATGCTCGCCGATGCCGAGAATATGGGCGAGGTCATCGACGGCGCTATGATGGTCGTGCGACAGAATTACGCAAGCCGTGTCAGTGTTGTCGATGCCGTCACGAGATTGAGCGAAATTGATGTTCCCGTCGTGGGCTATATCCTCAACGCCTGCGTCGGCGGCAGTCTCGGTCAGTACGGCTACGGCTATGGGTATGGCTACGGTTACGGTTACGGCTACGGCGACAAGGAGAGCAGGTGACGGGATGAGCAAAACCGAAAAGAAGAAAATGAACAAGGGCACAAAGGCGCTGCTTATCATAGTATGCGTGCTCGTGGGGCTTGCCCTGCTGCTTGCGGCGACTGTATTTGTACTCAACGCCGTCGGCAAAAGCGCACTTACCGGTGACGATACAATGAAGCTTCCCGATACCTCCGCTTCAAATTTCGAGTCGCTCGACTCGGGAACTATCCGCCGCAACGGCAAGCTCTACCGCTATAATGATGAGATAACCTGCATCCTGCTTATGGGTATAGACAGCTACAATAAGCAGGAGGGAAACTACACTCCGCACCAGTCGGATGTCAATGTCCTTGCGGTCATTGACCCGAAAAACTCCAAGCTCACGCTGTTGTCTATCTCCCGTGACACACTGTGCCAGCTCGATATCCTTGACGATAACGGCAACATGACCGGCACCGCCGATGCACAGCTGGCACTTGCCTACAGCTACGGCAACAGCGACGAGAAAAGCTGCGAGCTCACGACGACTGCGGTGTCGAGAATTTTCTACGGGCTGAACATTCCGGCCTACGGCTCAATCTACATGAACGGCATATCCGACCTTGTCGATATAGTCGGCGGCGTTACGGTGACCCCGTCTGATAACTTTAACGGCTTTGCCGCCGGTAAGCAGGTCGAGCTCAAGGGCAATCTAACCGAGCGCTACATCCGCTTCAGAGAGCACACCGTTGACGGCAACAACGAGCGCATGCAGCGGCAAAATCAGGTGCTCATGGCGCTTGTGTACAAGGCCTTGAATGTCGCAAAGAGCGACCCGACCTCGGTCTTGGACATCTACAGCTCCGTGCAGGAGAATGTTACGACCAATATAAACACCGCAATGATGGTCTATCTTGCCCGTCAGGCGGTCGGTCTCGATTTTGACGGACATATCCTTACCGTGCCCGGCCATTCCGAGCTCGGCGAGCAGGATCACGCCGTTTTTGTCATCGACAAGGAGGCATTTCTCGATCAGATCATAGAAATTTTCTATAATCCGGTAGAAAACTGAAAATTCCTCTTGCAATTTTAGGGGATATGTTGTAATGTATATCTGTATCTGTGGATGAAACTTCTTTTTTGGGAGGGTATTAATATGAAAAAGCTGGTTTGCCTGCTTCTCGTTCTCGTCCTTGTGTTCGCAATGTCCGCCGGCGCATTTGCTGATACCGTCAGCAGCCCGGAGAAGGGCAACACCGATGTTGATATCAACGATGATCCCAAGTCTCCCCAGACCGGTGACACCGGCGCAATTTACTGGGTCGTGACTGCTATGGTGCTTGCTGTCGGAGCTGTGGCATTCTGCGGCGTTAAGCTCGTTAACGAAAAGTAATGTAAAAAATCAGAAAGCTCCATGATTGTTCATGGAGCTTTTTCCTTTGAGGTACACTATGAGCAAAAAGCTTCTGCGCACCATACTTATTATAATTGCGATAATTGCCCTGTGTGTCATCGCCTACTGCGGCTGGTATCTGTGGCAGTATTGGCACGGGCACGAGCTTGGCGATACGTTAAAGCACAGCTGGGGCGGCGGCGATGAGGACATGAGCGCCAAGACCGTTGAGATACCTGTCGATTTCGACTCGCTGCATGAGGTCAACCCCGAGATCTATGCGTGGATATATATTCCCGGGACGGACATAAGCTACCCTGTTTTGCAGCATGACGGCGACAATGGGTACTACACCCGCCGAGCCGAGGACGGCAATTACTTTACCGGCGGCTGCATTTACAGCGAAAATTATAACAAGAAGGACTTTTCCGACCCCATGACTGTCCTGTACGGGCACAATCTGCGCTCGGGCAAGATGTTTGCGCAGCTCAACGACTTTGCCGATGTCAAGGTCTTTGACGAGCACCGCTACATTTATATCTATACGCCGGAAAAGATGCTCGTGTACGAGATATTCGCAGCCTACCCGTTCTCGCACAAGCATCTGCTTTTGAACTTTGATTTCAACGACTCCGAGCAGTTTGAGGCGTTCTTCGACGATGTTATGTACAAGCCCGGGCTGAGCTCAAACTTTATGGACAATGTGGAGCTTGACGGGACAAAGGACAAGATCCTTACCCTGTCGACCTGCCTGAGGGGTGATAACCAGCAGCGCTATCTCGTCCAAGGCCGACTGATATCCGAAATTCCCGCAAAAAAATGATCGGAGTGCTTAGCACTCCGATTTTTTATTCTCTGTACCCGTTCGGGTTCTGAGTTTGCCAGTGCCAGCTGTCTCGGCACATATCCTCAAGGTCGAGACCGGCTGTCCAGCCGAGCACCCTTGCACTTTTCTCCGGCGAGCAGTAGCATATCGGAAGGTCGCCCGCACGGCGGCCGACTATCTTATACGGCACGGTGAGCTTGTTTGCATTTTCAAAGGCGTGCACCATGTCGAGCACGCTGTAGCCCGTGCCGGTGCCGAGGTTGAAAATGCTCTCGCCCTTGTGCTCGGCCATGTATGCAATAGCTGCGACATGACCCTTTGCAAGGTCAACGACATGGATATAGTCACGCACGCCGGTGCCGTCGGGGGTGTCGTAATCGCCGCCGAACACACGCAGATACTCAAACTTGCCGATTGCCGTCTGCGAGATATACGGCATGAGGTTGTTGGGAATGCCCTTGGGATCCTCGCCGATAAGGCCGCTCGGGTGAGCGCCGACGGGGTTAAAGTAGCGCAGCAGAATTACCGCCCACTCGGGATCGGTCTTTGCGTAGTCACGCAGGATCTGCTCGCACATATACTTCGTCCAGCCGTAGGGGTTCGTGCAGCTTCCGGTTTTCGAGGTCTCGTACAGCGGCATCTCATTATCGCCCGAGTAGACGGTGGCAGAGGAGGAGAAGATTATATTCTTGACCCCGTGTGCCCGCATCGCCTCGCACAGCGTTATCGTCGAGCCGAGATTGTTGTCGTAATACTCAAGCGGCATCTCGACCGACTCGCCGACGGCCTTGAGACCTGCAAAGTGGATGACGCAGTCGATGCGATGGCGGGTGAATATCTCGTCAAGCTTCTTGCGGTCACGCACATCCGCCTCGTAAAAAGTCACGGACCTGCCCGTTATCTGCTCGATGCGCTTGCCTGCCTCGGCACTGCTGTTAACAAGATTATCGATGATGACGACATCCATGCCTTGCTGCAAAAGCTCAACGCAGGTGTGGCTGCCGATATAGCCCATTCCGCCGGTGACCAAAACCGTCATAAGGACCACTCCTTTCCTTAAGTTGACTTAGAGCCGAACCCCTATCGTCTGTCAGTGTGCCCTTTCGGTTATTTTCGCCTTTTTTGTCTTGCCGGGTTACGACACGCCTTCACCAAAGAAAGCGGAAAGCTGCCCGTCAAAACCGATAGGTGTTCGGCTCTAAGTCAACTTGAGACCATTTTATACTAAACGAACGAAAAAGTAAAGCACGGCTTGACAGCGGGAAAAAACAAAATATAATGTGTGCTATGAACAGAGAAAATTTCTTTAGAAAATTCGATAAGATAGTCGGGCAGTTCGGCGACACAAAGCCCGGAATACTGCTGCACAGCTGCTGCGGACCGTGCTCAAGCTCGGTTCTGGAGCTGCTGTCAAAGTATTTTGATGTGACGGTGTTGTGGTATAACCCGAACCTCTACCCCGAGGCCGAGTACGACAAGCGCCTCGAGACGCAAAAGCAGCTTATAGACGCTATCGCCAAGGACGGCGTGAAGGCAAAGCTTTTGGTCGAGCCATGGCGCAGTGAGGACTACTTTTCCCGCATAAAGGGCCTTGAAAACGAACCCGAGGAGGGCAAAAGGTGCCTTGAGTGCTTTAAAATTCGCCTTGACGAGACGGCTCGCATTGCAAGCGAGCGTGGCTTTGAGTGGTTCTGCACGACGCTCACGGTGTCGTCCCGCAAGGATGCCGTGGCGATAAACGCCATAGGCCGTGAAGCGGAGGCAAAGTACGGCGTTAAATGGCTGCCGTCGGAGTTTAAAAAGCGTGAGGGCAACCACCGTTCGATAATCTTATCCGAAAAATACGGGCTGTACCGTCAGGAATACTGCGGCTGCGTATTTTCATTGGCAAACAGGGAGAAACATGATGAAAATTAACACTCGCAACTTGATAACCGCCGCCGTCGTCGGCGCACTGTACGCAGTGCTGACGATGGTGCTTGCGCCGATAAGCTACGGTGCGCTGCAATTTCGTGTGTCGGAGGTGCTGTGCATCCTACCGTTTTTCATGCCGTTCACGGCGTGGGGACTGTTCGTCGGCTGCATTGTTGCCAACCTCATGAGCACGGCGGGCGTTCTGGATGTCGTTTTCGGCTCACTTGCAACGCTCATAACCTGCCTGTGCATAGCTTGGTGCGGCAAAATGGGCAATACGCTAAAGGCACGGCTTTTAGCCTGCTTCATGCCGGTCATCTGGAACGGCCTTATCGTCGGCGCAACGCTCACCATCGCTTTGGCGGGGCTTAACCCCCTCACGCACTTCGGCGCGTTTTTGGTGTTCACAGGCGAGGTGGCGCTCGGTGAGCTCGGCGTCATGTATCTGCTCGGTCTGCCGCTCATGACATATCTGCCCAAGCAGCGCTTTTTCTCGGAATTTGTCGATAAACACTCTTGACAAATTCCGTGCGATAGCATACTATTGTGCTGCAAGTAAACAGGGGTGCTGAGTTTTCTCGGCTGAGACGGAAAGAAGCGAATTTCCGAAACCCATGAACCTGATCCGGGTAATGCCGGCGTAGGAAACGAAAATACTACACCAATCGTTTTCCTATGGCCGTGCTTACAGCACGGCTTTTTGTTTTAGGAGGAACTGTTATGAGTCAGAGCAAATCCCATCTCAAGCTTCGTGCCCTGTGCGAGGGCGCAATTTTCGTGGCACTGTCGTTCGTTTTGAGCCTTCTGCCTGTCGGCAAGATGCCTCAGGGCGGCTCGTTCGACCTTGCAATGCTGCCGCTGCTGGTGTTCTGCGTGCGCTGGGGCTTCGGTCCTGCAATGCTCGCTTCCACCGTTTACGGCATTTTGCAGATGTTCGCTGAGGGCGGCATCGCCATCGGCTGGCAGTCTATCATCGGCGACTTCATCGTTGCATACGCCGTCCTCGGTGTTGCAGGCCTGTTCAGCAAGAATAAGTACGGCTTCTTCATCGGCACCGTCGTCGCCTGCTGCGCACGCTTCCTCGTGCACTATGTTGTCGGCGCAACCGTTTGGGCAGAGTACATGCCCGAGACCTTCTTCAACATGACCATGACCTCGCCGTGGATCTACTCGGCTCTGTACAACGGCAGCTACATGCTCGTCGATATGGTCATCATCCTTGTCATCGGCGCACTTCTTTGGAAGCCGCTGGGCAAGTACCTGCGTGGCGAAGATTTGCAGAAAGCCTAAAAAAAGATTGACATACGATAAGACTATCGTATATAATAAGCTTCCGATGCCTGTCGGCATCGGAAGTAATTTTTTAGTCAACTACTTTGACTTCGGTCAATGTTGAGTAATAATCCCGAAAGGAGTGCAACACATTATGCTGCGTACCTACCAGCCCAAGAAGCGTCAGCGCAAAAAAGAGCACGGCTTCCGCAAGAGAATGTCCACCGCAAACGGCCGCAAGGTCCTCGCTCGCCGCAGAGCAAAGGGCAGAGCAAAGCTCAGCGCCTAAGTTGGCCTGCATGAGCAGAACGGAAATTTAAATATTTTTTAGGGCGGGTACTATCCGCCCTTAAGGTGTTTGTGCATTAATTGTTTTTGTCGTGTTTGGGGTGAATTTCGTTGGATGTCAGGGTCACACTGAAGAAAAACTATGAATTCCGGCGGCTGTACCACAAGGGCAAGACCGCCGTTACCCCGTATCTCGTCGTTTACAGCATGAAAACGGGGCGTGGCGCCAACCGTGTGGGCTACACCGTGTCGACAAAGCTCGGCAAGGCAGTCGTCCGCAACCGTGCCCGCCGCAGATTGAGAGAGGTTTACCGATTGAACTCGGATAAGCTCATAAGCGGCGTTGACATGGTCATCGTCGCCCGCTCGGCATGTGTGACGGCAGATTTTGCAAAGATCGAGAAGGCATTTGTGCACGCCTGCGGTGAGCTGGGGCTCGTTAAGGGAGAGGGAAAATGAAAAAGCTGCTCATTAAATTAGTGAGGCTTTATCAGAAGTATATCTCGCCCCTGCGACCTGCCTGCTGCCGCTATATTCCGACCTGCTCGCAGTACGCCATTGAAGCCTTGGAGAAATACGGGGCTTTGAAGGGCGGCTGGCTTGCTCTGAAACGCTTTTCGAGGTGCCATCCCTTTCACCTCGGGGAGCATGATTTCTATGATCCCGTCCCGTAAGCGGGGTCAGATTACAAGGAGAAACTTATGTCATTATGGGATTATATAGTTTGGCCGTTTGCCAGACTTATGGAGTTCCTGTACAACTGGACTCAAAACTACGGCATTGCCGTCATTCTCTTTGCTCTCGTAGTTAACCTCATTCTGCTGCCGTTCATGGCAAAGAGCAAGAAGAGCATGATGCGCACCACCCGTTTCCAGCCCAAAATGAAGGCGCTGGAGAAAAAATATGCTGATAATAAGGAAAAGTATCAGCAGGAGGTCGCCAAGCTCTACCGTGAAGAGGGCATCAATCCTATGTCCGGCTGCCTCTGGAGCCTGCTCCCGTTCCCGATCATCATCGCACTGTACAGTGTCATTCGCCAGCCTCTGGAGAAGATGATGGGCATAAGCTCGGAGGGCGTTCAGAAAATCACCGAGTGGGCGGCTCAGAACGCAGGCTTTGTCTCGACCAACAAGACATATGACGAGATCGGCGTTACCAATGCCCTTCATCAGCATTGGGATGCTGCCGTGAACGCCCTGAGCGATTGGGCGGACAAGCTCATGAATCTTGACTACAGCTTCCTCGGAATGAACCTCGGTGAGGTCCCCAACTGGAAGGTCTGGACCATTGACTTTGCAAATACCTCAACCGCACTTCCCGCACTGGGACTGTTCCTTATCCCGCTTATCGCTGCGCTCCTGTCTTGGCTGTCGATGAAGATCAGCCAGGCCACCAACCCCACCGCAGGCGGTGCGCAGGCCGAGGCATCGATGAAGACCATGAATATTTTCATGCCCATCATGTCGATCTGGATCTGCTTCATCATGCCTGCCGCTCTCGGTGTATACTGGATCGCAAACAGCATTTTCGGTATAATGAGGGATGTTGTCCTCACCAAGATCTATAAGAGAAAGCTTGATATCGAGGATGCCGAGCGTATCGCAAAGGAAAAGGCAAGGGAAGAGGAGATCCGCCGCCGTCACGAGGAGACCGAGCGTCTGCGTGCCGAGGGTGCGACCGTCCGCAACAACAACACCAGTAAAAAGAAGATGCAGGCTCAGTCCAAGCAGCAGTCCGATGAGCGCCGTGCCGCTAACGAAAAGGCCGAGCGTGATGCGAAGCGTGAGCGCCTTGGCATAAAGAGCAATGAGGGCGAGAACCCCTCGCAGGTCGGCAACCGCCGCTACGCAAGAGGCAGGGCATATGACCCGAACCGCTTTGCAAATGTGGCAGCTCCCGCCGCCGAGACCGAGGCGGAGACCGTTGAGGAGCCCGCATCGGAAGAAAAGCCTGAATAATTACAGGAGAACCTAGTATGATTAAATATTTGGAAAAATCCGGCCGCACCGAGGACGAGGCTATCGCCGCCGCCCTTGCCGAGCTTGGTATGGATCGTGACGATGTGTCCGTGACCGTCGTCGAGCGTGCCAAATCCGGCTTTTTGGGCATCGGCGCTTCTCCCGCCGTCGTGCGTGTCGAGTATGAAGCACCTGATGAGCCCGCTCCCGAAGAGGAAGCAAAGCCTGCCGAGGAAGCTCCAGCTCAGGATTATCCCGAGATAAGAGCATTCCTGAGCGGCCTTCTCGAGCGCATGGGCACCAAGGCGGATATCGAGATAACCGCCCGTGACAGCAAGGGCGTTGTCGTGAATCTTTCCGGCCCCAACATGGGCGCCGTGATAGGCCGCAGAGGCGAGACGCTCGACGCTATCCAGCATCTGACCAATTATGTGGTCAACCGCGGCAGCGACAAGCATATGCACATTTCCGTCGATGCCGAGAGCTACCGTGCAAAGCGTGAGGAGTCTCTTGTCCGCCTTGCCGAAAAAATGGCCGCAAAGGTCATCAAGTACAAGCGAAGCATGGCTCTTGAGCCTATGAATTCCTACGAGCGCCACATTATCCACACCGCATTGCAGGATTACGAGGGCGTGACCACAAGCTCCACCGGCACCGAGCCTAACCGCCGTGTTGTCGTATCCTACGACAGACCTCAGCAGACAAGCAACAAACCGCAAAGCCGTGAATGGGCATAAGCCCCTGATTTTGGAGGAAAAGAAAATGACACTTGAAAAGGTCCAGAACATCCTGGCAGACCAGTTCGAAGTGGCTGCCGACAGCATTTCCGCAGATACCAATATTGTAGATGACCTTGGCGCAGACTCCCTTGATGTAGTGGAGCTCATCATGTCCGTTGAGGATGAGTTCGGCCTGTCGATCCCCGATGAGGATGCGACCGGGCTTGTCACCGTCGGCAAGATAGTCGAGTACATCGAATCTAAGCTTTAATGACTTTTGAAAAACTCCCTGCATTGCGAAAGCAGTGCAGGGAGTTTTTTCATTGTCGCAAAAATATTTGACTTGTAGAGGATAAGATAGTAAAATAAACTGATTAAGAGTGCGTAGGAGGAGCTATGGAAAAGCTGTCACATGCGTATATAGTCTCCTCGGCATCGGAGGAGGCAGGGCTTGAGAAGGCTCTGGCGCTGGCGAGTGAGATGCTGTGCAGCGGCATGGGCAAAAAGCCCTGCGGCGTGTGCAGGGACTGCCGCAAGATAAAGGCAGGCGTTCACCCCGACCTTGGCTTTGTTCGCAGACCGCTCGATGATAAGGGCAACAAAAAGCGGGATATCCAAGTCGACCAGATAAGGGACATGGGTGCGGATGCTTATGTTCTTCCAAATGAGGCAAACGGCAAGGTGTATATCATCGAGGAAGCGGACACAATGAACGAGAGCGCCCAAAACGCTGCGCTCAAGCTGTTCGAGGAACCTCCCCAAGGCGTACACTTCATCCTGTGCACGACCAATCCCGAAAAGCTGCTCACGACCGTGCGCTCGAGGTGCGTACTCATTAGATGCAACGCAGGAAGCGAGCCGGAAAACGCCGAAATGGCAGCTCTTGCAGATGAGTATATTCGTCTTATGCAAGGCGGTAATACCGCCGAGCTTACGGCGTGGTGCTTTGCAAATGAGAAGCTTGACTCGAGAAAAATGCCCGAGCTTTTGGCGTCCATCGAGCGCAGGCTCATACAAATGCTCAGATATTCCGATTCAAGGGCGCAGCTCATGGGCAATATCGCTCTTATCGAGCGCTGCCTTGAGTATCAGACGGTCAATACGAGCGTCAAGCATATATTTGGATTGCTGGCGGTTAAGTCACTGCCGGCAAAGGAAACGAGGAAAAATAGTTGACTGAAGTTATAAGCGTTAAATTCAAAAATCGGGGCAAGAGCTACTACTTTGCCCCCAACGGCAAGACCGTCAGGACCGGCGAGCAGGTCATCGTCGAGACCAGCAAGGGTCTCGAGATCGCCGACTGCGCCCGCGGCAACCACATGGTCGAGGACACCGCCGTTATACAGCCGCTGCGCCCCGTCGTCAGGGTCGCCACAAAGGACGATCTGCGTGTTGCGGAGATAAACAAGCAGCGTGAAAAAGAGGCGTACGAGATATGCCGGAAGAAAATTGCCGAGCACGGTCTTGATATGAAGCTCGTCGATGTCGAGTGCAACTTCGAGGGTAATAAGACCATGTTCTTCTTTACCTCCGACGGCAGGGTAGATTTCCGTGAGCTCGTCAAAGACCTTGCGGGCATCTTCCGCAACCGCATCGAGCTTCGGCAGATCGGCGTGCGTGACGAGGCAAAAATGCTAGGCGGCCTCGGCATCTGCGGCAGACCGTTTTGCTGCAGCAAGTTCCTGAACGATTTCCAGCCCGTCTCGACCAAGATGGCGAAAATGCAGTCCATGTCGCTCAACCCGAGCAAAATTTCCGGCAGCTGCGGCAGACTTATGTGCTGCTTGAGATACGAGCAGGAGGCATACGAGGAGCTTGTCAAGAATGTTCCCAAGCAGGGCGCATTCGTCGAAACTCCGACCGGTTACGGCATCGTCACGCAGGTGAACCTGCTTCGCCAGCTCGTCAAGGTCAAGCTTGACGGCGAGGGCGAGGACACCCTGCGCACCTTCCGTGCCGTCGAGGTCGCCACAGTTCCCGGCGGCAGACCCAAGGACGGCGAGCCGCTGCCGTCGGTGCTCAAATATGTGCCCGCCCCCGAGCCCGAGGAGGAGCCGGAGGACGAGTGGGCGATACCGGAGCTTCTCATAAGCGACACGGTCGAGGAAAAGCCCGAAAAGCCCGAGAATACAAAGAAAAACCGCAATCGCCGCAATCGCAGAGGCGGCAGAAGCCGCACAAAATCCGAGGGCGAAAAGCCCGCTGCCCAGCCGAAGCCCAAGACCGAGGAGGAAAAGCAGCCGGTCAAGGCAAAGCCCAAGCCCAAGCGTGGCGGCGGAAATAAGCCCCGCACCGGTGATAAGCCCAAGACCGAGAGCACTCCGGCACAGCCCAAGCCGCAGCAGAAGTCTGCCGAGCCCAAGGAGGGCGGCGACAAGAAGCGCACTGGCAGCCGCCGTCGGTACTACCACAGGGGCAAGCCCAAGAACAGGCAGGGCGGCGAGCAGAAGCAATAATGATCCGGAGGTCACGCTATGAGTAAAAAGGACAAGACGGAAAAGAAAAGTATGAGCGGCACGGTGAAATGGCTCATAACGGCGCTGCTTGCGGTGCTTGCCGTGGTCACGGTCGTTATTTGTGTCAAGGGCGGCAACTTCACCTTTAAGCCCGGCTCCGTGCAGGCAAACGACGATGTCACGGTCGAGGAGACGAAGACTCCCGATGAAGATAAGGATGAGCCGGATGAGACGGTCAAGCACAGGGTGTTCGTCTCGGCAGGGAACGGCGGCACGGCAAGCCCCAATGGCAGCGTTGAGGTCGAGGACTGGGGCAGCCTCTCGATAACATTCACGCCCAACGAAGGCTATGAGATAGTCTCCGTCACGGTCGACGGACAAGATCAGGGCGCTGTCGAGAGCTACACGCTTTCGTATGTCAAGGACGACCACACGGTCATTGCGACCTTTGAAAAGAAGCCCGAGCCCACGCCGACCCCGACTCCCGAGCCGTCCGACGGCGGTATTTTCTCGGGGCTCGACAAGCTCTTCGGGGATAATTAAGAATAGGTAAAGAGAGAGCTTTATGCAGACAGGATTGGTAATTTTGCTGTTTGTCGTCGGCTTGGTGCTCATCATCAAGGGCGGCGACTGGTTCGTCGACTCGGCGGTTTTCATCGCAAATCTCACCGGCATACCCAAGTTCATCATCGGCGCAACGATAGTCAGCGTCGCAACGACCCTGCCGGAGCTGACGGTGTCCGTCACCGGTGTCATTGACGGTGAGCTCGACCTCGCAGTCGGCAACGCAGTGGGCTCCGTCACCGCAAACATAGGCCTTATCATGGGTATCTCGCTTTTGTGCATGCCCGCTGTTATAAAGCGCAGCCAGTTTTGGCTCAAGGGCGTGCTCATGTCCGCTGCGGCGCTGCTGCTGTGGATACTGTGCAAGGACGGCACGCTGCATATGCTGCCGAGCTTTGCGCTGTTCGTGCTGTTGGCGGTGTATGTTTGGGATAACATCCGTGACGCAAAGAACGATGTCGGCTCGGACGAGCGTGAGCTCGTCGACAAGAAGGAGCTTCCGCAGCAGCTTGTCATGTTCGTCGTCGGCGTTGCGGCTATCGTCGTCGGCTCTAAGCTGCTCATCGAATACGGCAGCGAGATAGCCCTGCTGCTCGGCGTTCCCTCGGCGATAATCGGCGTTACAATGGTCGCCATCGGCACGAGCCTGCCGGAGCTCATAACGACCCTCACGGCGATACGCAAAAAGGAATCCAGCATGTCGATAGGCAACATCATCGGCGCAAACATCATCGATCTTGCGCTCATCCTGCCCATTTGCAGCGTCGTTTCCGACGGCAAGCTCACCATTGCCGAGCAGTCGTATGCGCTGGATATGCCCATGTGCTTTGCGATGACGCTTATTGCGGTGCTGCCCCCGCTCATAAAGGGCAAGCTCTACCGCTGGCAGGGCATCCTCATGCTAGCACTGTATGCAGTTTATGTCGTGATTCTGGTCACCCAATACGGCGTGTAAAACGCTAATATGCTAATATAAAAAGAGCTACCTGACTTCATCTGAAATCAGATAGCTCTTTTCTTGTGAATAATGAAATTCTGTTGCCAAATCTTTGCCACGAGGCTTTTTCAGACCTCAGAAACCCAGTGTTTATGCGAGTTTTCAGCGTTTTTGATATCATTCCCACTCAACAGCTACTAATCAATTTTGTTTAGATATTATTTGCTATCGTAATTTGCTATCGTATTTGTCTTTCTTTTGATTATTTGATATATCCATATTATCCTGCCTATATAAGCTAATGTTATCATTTTGTTATCGGTATTGATAACACTTGCTCAGTAGCTGTGGATAATAGCTATATGCTATGGCTTAAATTATAAGCGAGTTTTTTTGTTTTTTTAATTCTATACCCACCAGTACAACAGATAGTACAAACGCTGAAAAATCAGCAACAGGCCCCGCTAGCAATACTCCCATAATTCCGAAACGAAGCGGGAGCAGCAGGGTAAGCGGAATCAAGAAAAAGGTCTGCCTTGTTAATGCCAACAGAGCACCTCTTAACGATTTTCCTATTGCGGTAAAAAAGCTGGAAGAAAGCAACTGCACACCATTTACCAACACCATGAAAAGATAGGTACGCATGAACAAAACAGCAAATTCAAAATACAGCTCGTCCCCGTCTCCGAATAGTGAAATGATAGATTGCGGGAAAAATTGAAATGCGATAAAAGCAATAGTGGAAACAACAAGATTCCACTTTATTGCAAGCATGTAAGCCTCCCGTACCCGATGATATTGCCTTGCTCCATAGTTGAAACCGATAATCGGCTGTGTCCCTTGCGAGATTCCTACAACAATCGCAAGGATTATGGCATTTGTTTTCATAACAATTCCGCAAGCTGCCAAGGGAATATCCGTTCCATATTTTGTTAATGCGCCGTAATAAGTCAACGAATTGTACTGAATGATTTGAATCACGGTAACTGCAATCTGGTTTGAGCTGCTGCTGATTCCCATGCTGCAAATTTTCATGCTTTCTTTGATGTCCAATAAAAACGACTCTTTTTCAAAATGGATTGTTTGGAAACGCCATAGATAACGGAGTGCGAGTATGAAGGAAAAAATTTGCCCAATAACTGTTGCCCAAGCTGCGCCGGCAATTCCCCAATCGCAAACAAAAATAAAAATGGGGTCAAGAATGGTATTGATAATAGCTCCCACAACCATGCAGACCATTGAATACTTTGGTTTTCCATCTGCTCGAATCAAATTGCTCATACCATTCGTTACAATGAGAAACGGCATTCCAATCAATGTTATGCTGGCATACTGCTTTGCATATGGAAATACATCTGTCGTTGCCCCAAATGCCTTTAGGAGCAAAGACAGAAAAGTTTCTCCAACCAGCAAATAAATAATTCCGAAAACTCCCATCAGAACAATACCATTTCCCGCTGCTTTGGCGGCAGCTTTCGGCTCTTTGCGTCCAAGACAGAGGGAAACACGGGAAGCACTGCCAATTCCGACCAGTAGTGCAATGGCAAGGCAGATGGTAGAAAACGGGTAGGCAACATTGGTTGCTGCATTTCCCAAATAACCGACCCCTTGACCAATAAAAATCTGATCCACAATATTGTAGATTGAGCCGACAAGAGACGCCACAATACTGGGAACAGCAAAATTTTTCAACAGCTTTGAAATTTTTTCATAGCCCAGAGGATTTTCAGTCATTGAACTCCTCCCCCTTTTTCTCTATATGGAGTTCCGATGTGATATTTCTGCCCGCCTGTATTAAGAAATCCATAAAAAGGTTCTGCTCGGATTCGCTCATACCCTGCAATAAAAGAGCTTCTGTCTTTTCACATACCGTCTGTACCTCATCAATAATAGACAATGCTCTTTCTGTAGGATACAATTTACATGTCCGCTTATCCTTATCATTGGGAGAACGTGTAATCATTCCCTGCTTTTCCAATGCCGCAACTGTCCGTACAATATTGCTCGGATGAACATAAAACATATCCATTAAAGAATCCTGTAAAATACCAGGCGAACGACAGATTTTAATCAAAAACATATATTGGCTGTTGTTGATTCCAAAGGGGGCAAGCTGTTTATCCAAATAGATTTTGTAAAATCGGTCTGTTACTGAAAGCCATTTTAATAGTTGCATAGATATATACCTCCGACCAGATGTATTATACATCAATATGCGTGCGCACGCAACTACTTTTAACATTATATCTGCCGCTTTGTCCTCCTAAACACAAATCAATTCTACATCTATAATCTCTACTGCTCTGCTACGAATATTATTCATTTTCCCGACCCATTCAAGCTGATTTTCTGCCTTTAGCTGTTCTGTTACTCCCTGCCTGTCGGCATATTCTTTTACCAGCCGGAGAAAAAGGTCTTGAGCTTGCTGTTCAATATCGGTAAGATATGAATTGAGCTTGCCGCTTGGGCAGAACAGGCTGAAAAATACAGAAACGGTGAAATCACCAAAGAACAGTATGATGAATGGCGTTATACCTATCCTAAACTTGATACCACACAGACTTGGGCTAAGGTTCAGTCAAAGGACTTCAGCGATGCAATGGTCGAAGCATTCAAGGACAAACTCAAAAATATGTAATTGGGCAAAACAAAAAGAGCTATCAGACTTCAAAAATCTGATAGCTCTTTGCTTATTCTTATGATAATTCAAATAATGTTGCCATTTTGTTGCCACAGAGGGCTTTCAAATGGCGAAAAGCCTTATTTTACGGGTTTTTCACGGGTGTGAAATCATTCCCACTCGATGGTGGAGATGGGCTTGGGGCTGAGCTCGTACAGGACACGGCAGACGCCGGGGACCTCACTCAGGATGCGGTCGGTTATCTTTTTAAGCAGTGCCCAGTCAAGCTCGGGCACGGTTGCGCTCGTTGCATCAACGCTGTTGACCGCACGGATGACGACCGGCCACTCGTAGGCACGCTTGCCGTTACGGATACCCGTTGCACGGTAGTCGGGCACGGCGGTGAAGTACTGCCAAATGTCGTTTTGAAGCCCTGCGGCGGCGATCTCCTCACGCAAAATTGCGTCCGACTCACGCACGGCCTCGAGGCGGTCACGGGTGATAGCGCCTGTGCATCTCACGCCGAGCCCCGGGCCGGGGAAGGGCTGGCGGTAGACCATGCTGTCGGGCAGACCGAGAGCCTTGCCGACGACACGAACCTCGTCCTTATACAAAAGCTTGACCGGCTCAACGAGCTCAAACCGCAGGTCCTCCGGCAGACCGCCGACATTGTGGTGAGCCTTAACGCCGTCACTCTCAAGAATATCAGGATATATTGTACCCTGGGCGAGAAACTCGATGCCCTCGAGCTTGCGGGCCTCCTCCTCGAACACACGGATAAACTCAGCACCGATTATCTTGCGCTTCGCCTCGGGGTCATCGACACCGGCGAGCTTATCAAGGAAGCGGTCAACAGCGTCGACATACACGAGGTTTGCGTCCATCTGATTGCGGAAAACCTCGACGACCTGCTCGGGCTCGCCCTTGCGCAGCAGACCGTGGTTTACATGCACGCAGGTGAGCTGCTTGCCGACGGCCTTGATTAAAAGTGCGGCAACGACCGATGAGTCAACGCCGCCGCTTAGCGCCAGCAGCACCTTCTTTGGGCCGACCTGCTCACGGATGAGCTTTACCTGCTCGTCGATGAAAGCGTTTGCAAGCTCGGGGGTGGTTATTCTCTCCATGGTCTCGGGGCGAACATTGTTATCCATTTCTTATCCTCCAAAATTATTCGTCTATCTTGTTGTAGTGATTAATGCCTATGCGCTTATGCTCGGCACGCCTGTGGTAGCGGTCGATGATCTTCTTGTCACGCTCGCTGACCTCGCCGGTCGTAATATAGCTGTCGATGGCGGCGTAGCTTACGCCCATCTCGTCCTCGTCGGTCTGACCGTCAAACAGGCCTGCCGACGGGGCTTTGTTTATGATGCACGCCGGAGCGGTGAGCCAGCACAGGAACTCGATGACTTCTGTGGCGGTGAGGTCGGAGATGGGGTTGAAGTCGCATGCGCCGTCGCCCCACTTGGTGTAGTAGCCCATGTACAGCTCACTGCGGTTGCCCGTACCGGCGACAAGGCGATATTCGCTGGCGGCGATGGTGTAGAGCGTTGTCATCCTCAGGCGGGGTGCGATATTATTGACCGCCGCATTGCTGAGGGTGGTGATCTCGCTCAGGCGGTCTATCTCCGCCTGTCGCACATCGGTAAGGTCGATGACCCTAGTCTGGATGCCGAAGTGCTCGGCGACCTCTTTTGCATCCTTCATATCCTGCTCAAAATTGCGCTTTGATGCGCAGGGCATCATGATGCCGACGGTGTTTTCGCAGGCAAACTTGCACAAAATGCCGACAAGGGCGGAGTCCTTGCCGCCGGAGTTGCCGAAAACGATGCCGTCAACGCCGCTTTTTTCAACAAGGTCACGGATAAACTGCACCCTGTTTTTGAATTCTTCGTTGTAATCTCTCATATTTTGCTCCTATTAATAAAACTACCTAAAATTATATCAGCAGACCGTTTTAAGTCAACTTAAATTTTCGTATTCGACCCGGTTTGTTATGTTTTTTGCGGGGCTTGTCCCATAATGTGGCGTGGAAAGGGAGGGATCATCATGTATACCACGCCGTACACGAGGGCACTTTACCCCTATGAAGCACTGTTTACGCCGCTTGAGTGCGGCACACTGAGTCTAAAAAACCGCATAATCGCAGTGCCTCCCGACGGACTGACTGCACTCAGGGCAGAGCGCTTTGCGCTTGAAGCCGCAGCGGGCGGAGCGGGGCTCGTCTGCACTGAAAATGCTGAGCTATGCGAAAAAATTCGTGAGCATGGAAGCCGTGCATTTTATCTTACAAAGGGCAAAGACTTGGACGCTGCCGCAAATTTCGACGGGATATGCTTAGACCTGCGGGATATGCCACTCGGCAAGGCTGCCGATGCAACAAAAAAAGCCCGCCGAACGGTGGGCGAGGGGATGCCCATACTGTGCATGGTGTGCGTAACTGAAACCAACATTGCCGGTCTTGCCTGCCTTGCGTGGGCGGGTGCAGACATGCTGTGCATCGAACCGTGCGCCGACAATGCTCCATGGCTGCGCAGACCCGTCGAGGGCATGCCCGCAGGCTGCTTTTCGGAGCTTGCGAGACTTGCGAAAACCGTCACCGATATTCCGATCGCCGTCTGCGGAAAGCTCGGCTATCCCGACGCCGCCGAGAGCGCACTGCGTGACGGAGCGTGCGACGCAGTTGTACTCGAGCGAACGCTGATGGCAGACCCCGAGTGGTGCGTCAAGGCGCTCTCGGGGGCAGTTGACGATATCATCCCATACATAAATCCCGAGGGCAGGCTGCTTGCAAAAGCTTGCACGGCCGAGTACAAAAAGCGCATTGCAGTCATCGGCGGCGGGCTTTCGGGCATGAGCGTTGCCCTGTGCGCCGCAAACCGCGGTCACGAGATCGAGCTTTACGAATCCGGCGCAAGGCTCGGAGGACGGCTTATCGGCGAGCAGGGCTCGGACACACTAGGCTATCGTCGCTGGCTCGTTTTGAAGCTGTGCCGCTCGGAAAATGTTCAGATCTACATTAACAGTTACGCCGATGCGGGGCAACTTCTAAAAAACGGCTGCGATGCCGTTGTCTACGCAAACGGCACTCGCCTGCGCCCCGAGCCGAACATCCCGAACTGGGGTGATATTCCCTATGCGCCGCTGTGGGTGCTGGCCTCCGGCAAGCGCTTTTCGGCTCGCCGTATCGCCGTTTTAGGCGGCGGCAGGGAGGCTTGCAAGCTTGCACTGCGTCTCAAGGAAGAACAGCCAACTTTGAGGGTGACGCTCATCGAAGAAAGCACCGATATAATGTGCACCTCACAGCCTAATGAGCGGGCGTGGTTTAGAAAAACCCTTGAAACGCAAGGTGTTAAGCTCATGACGCACTCGGAGCCCGTGCGGATATCCGATGGCTGCCTGCTCGTGCGGCAAAGCTGCTCGGCAGCATTGGGTGCGGAATTTTCAAGCGGCACATTCATCCGCAGCGTGCCCTGCGACCTCATAGTCCTTGCGCAGGAGGAGATACCCGACACCTCGCAGTATCTTGACGCACGAGGCCGCTTTCCCGAGGCGCAGCTATACTGCCTGCCAGGCTCGTTTTCACCATGTGACATCGTGCAAATAAGCCGAGCCGCCTACGGTTTGGCACAGCGGATATGAGGAGGATATTACTAATTGTATACCTTTTGAACGGAGCTCTCGGCAAATTTTGGGTGCTCATTTTCGCTCCAAAATCCCCCTATCGGCCTGCGGACTTGATTTTTCGGCATTTTTTTGTTATAATGCCTTTGATATCTATATTGTGAAACGAAATCGGTTTGATTACAAATACGGATTTAAGGAGAGTTACCCCTATGAAACGATTTTTGTCGTTTATTCTGGTACTGCTTCTGGTTTTCAGCCTTGTGCCGTTTTCCGCCTCCGCTGCGAGCAGCATGAAGGCGAGCGCCAACATAATCGAGTACATAAAGGCGAAGGAAGGCTGCCGCCTTACGGCGTACAAGCTTAAGGGCGAGGCCAATTGGACGATAGGCTACGGCCACTCCGACGGCTCGGTCAGGGAGGGACAGACCATCACGCAGGACGAGGCCGACAAGCTGTTTGCCGACGATCTTAAGAAGTTCGAGACGGCGGTCAACGGCTATATCGATAGGTACGGCCTTACATTGAACCAGAATAAGTTCGACGCCATAGTCAGCCTCACATATAACTGCGGCACGAATTGGGTCGATAACAGCTGGCGCATAGCACGCTACCTTAAAAACAACTTCAAATACTCAAACGGCGACCCCATCCCCGATCAGGAGATAGCCGACGCATTCGGCGTTATCTGCTCCGGCGGCGACGGCATCATGGAGGGACTTATAAAAAGGCGCATCGATGAGGCAAAAATTTTCCTCTACGGCGACTATAAGGGCACGGGCAGCCACGATTTTGTGTATGTTCTTCTAAACGCAAACGGCGGTACGCTCACAAGCGGCAACCGTGTCGTTATCTACACCAAGGGTCAGCACTACAGCTCCATGCCCGAGGCGACAAAGTCGGGCTATTACCTCGACGGCTGGAAGTCGGATGCAGGGTATTATTACTGCAACCGTGATATCGCAAAGAAAAACCTGAGCCTGACCGCCATGTGGCTTTCCGGCGACGGTCCGACGAAGTACGCCGTTACCGTAAACGGCGGCTTCGGCAGCGGCAAGAACAGAGCCGGGGTCACCGTGTACCTCAGCCCCTACGAAAAAAGCGGCTACCGCTTCACCGGCTGGACAAAGAGCACGAACGATATAACGATAAGCAAGGACTCCGACGGCTTTTACTACTTCACCATGCCCGAAAAGTCCGTCACCGTGACCGCAAACTATGAGGAGATCAAAAATACCTACACCGTCACTGTCAAAAACGGCGGCGGCAGCGGCACATTTGAGGCCGGTGCGAAGGTGTGGGTATACCCACTGTCGACCGAGGAGAAGTTCGGGTATAAGATAAGCTCGTGGCAGTCAAATGAGGTGACGGTCAAGGGCAGCCCCAAGGACGGGTTCTACTTTACCATGCCGTCAAAAAATGTGACGGTGACGGGCGTTTATGTCAGGGGCTGCAACCGTTTTGACGACTGCCCTGCGCTGGATTACACAGACCTTGACGAGATGCATTGGGCGCATTACGAGATAGACTACTGCATCGACAGTAAGCTGCTCATCGGAACGAGCACGCAAACCTTTGCGCCCGAGGATCCCATGACCCGTGCGATGATAGCAACCGTGTTCTACCGCCTTGCCGACGCACCGTCCGTCTCCGGCAAGGAAAACCCCTACTCCGATGTTTACGACGACTATTACAGGGATGCTGCCGTGTGGATGCACTCGAGCGGCGTTAACCTCGACGACGGCTACGGCTTCTTCAGGCCCGACGATATCGTCACACGGCAGGAGTTTGCATATCTGCTGTACAGGTTCTCCGGCAGCGGCAAGCCCGACGCCGACCTAACGGCATTCTCGGACGCCGGTAATGTCGACGACAAGTACCTTGACGCAATGAAATGGGCGGTCGCAAAGGGCATCATCATCGGCACCGACGAGGGAACTCTCGAGCCCACGAGCGGAGCTTCCCGTGCCGAGATATCGGCAATGCTCTACCGCTTTCTGCACGCAACAAACTCAATTTGAATAGCAAAAACAGGCAGGTCTCAACGAGACCTGCCTGTTTTTCTGCGCACTTTACTCGATGCCGAGTACAGTGTAGCCGGCGTCCGTGACGGCGGCGGTGATAGCTGCATTGTCGACATTTTCCGTCATGCTGACTATCGCCGTGCCTTTCTCGTGGCTGACCTCTGCGACCGTTACGCCGCCGAGAGCCTCAAGTGCCTTCTTTACATGAGCCTCGCAATGCGGGCACATCATGCCTTCGATCTTGACTGTCTTTGTCATTGTTTTTTCCTCCTGCATTGAATTGATATCGTTTATAAGTGCGCCCAGCGCCTCGCCGGAAACGGCGTTTTTGCAGCGCCTGTCACGCTTGATAGAGTACATGTCGAAAAGATTGAGCCGCAGTGCGTTTGTCACAACGCAGAAGCTTGAAAGGCTCATTGCCGCAGCGCCGTACACGGGATTGAGCTGCCAGCCGAACAGACCGATAAAGCAGCCTGCGGCGAGCGGAATGCCGATGATATTGTAGATAAACGCCCAGAACAGGTTTTCACGGATATTCGTGAGCGTTGCACGGGAAAGACGGATCTGCGCCGGAACATCGCTGAGCTTACTGTTCATCAAAACAACATCCGCAGCGTCGATGGCGACATCCGTGCCTGCGCCGATGGCAATGCCGATATCGGCACTTGTGAGCGCCGGTGCATCATTTATGCCGTCGCCGACCATGGCGACCTTGCCGAGCGTCTTAAGCCTGGAGACAACGGCCTGCTTGCCGTCGGGCAGGACACCGGCAACGACATTGTCTATGCCCGCAGCGCTGCCGACCGCCGTTGCGGTGCGCAGATTATCGCCCGTGAGCATGACGACCTCGATGCCCATGCTTTTAAGCTCACGGACAGCCTCGGCACTCTCGGGCTTGACGGTATCGGCAACGGCGATTATGCCGAGCAGCCTGCCGTTTTCGGCAAACAGCAGGGGAGTGCTGCCCTTGTCGGCGAGCGCTTCGGCGTTATCGAGCACCGCTTTGTCGGGGCTTACCTGACCTGCGATATATTTCATCGAGCCGCCGAGCAGCACCTTGCCGTTGCGCACGGCGGAAAGGCCGTTGCCGGGCAGAGCCTTGAAGTCCGTGACCTCGTCTGCGGTCATGCTGCGCTTTTCAGCTTCCGCAACTACCGCCCGTGCAAGCGGGTGCTCGCTCTTTGCCTCTAACGCATAAGCAGCGCCGAGAAGCTCCGCTTCCGTAACGCCCTGCGCCGGGTACAGCCCCGTGACCTCCGGCTCGCCCTTGGTGATCGTGCCGGTCTTGTCGAGCGCAACTATCTTCACCTTGCCCGCTTCTTCGAGCGAGACGGCGGTCTTGAACAAAACGCCGTGCTTTGCGCCCACGCCGTTGCCGACCATGATGGCGACCGGCGTTGCAAGACCGAGTGCGCACGGGCAGCTTATGACGAGGACGGAGATAGCCCTTGCAAGCGCAAAGTCAAAGGGCTTGCCGATGAGCAGCCACACGACGAGCGTCGCAACGGCGATGCTCACGACCGTGGGCACGAAAACGCCGGAGACCTTGTCGGCAAGCTTTGCAATAGGCGCCTTCGTTGCGGCGGCGTCGCTCACCATCCTGATTATCTTTGAAAGGGTCGTGTCCTCGCCGACATGCGTTGCCTTGCAGCGGATAAAGCCAGAGGTGTTTATAGTCGCAGCGGACACCGTATCGCCGACGGCCTTGTCGATGGGAATGCTCTCGCCGGTCAGTGCAGATTCGTTGACGGCGGTGTCGCCCTCTAAGACCACACCGTCAACGGGGATGCTCTCGCCCGGACGGACAACGAAAATGTCGCCGAGCTTGACCTCCTCAACGGGGACGGTGGTCTCTGTGCCGTCACGCACTATATTTGCCGTTTTCGGCGCAAGACGCATGAGCGATTTCAGCGCATCGGTGGTCTTGCCCTTGCTGTGTGCTTCAAGCATTTTGCCGACGGTGATGAGAACCAGTATCATTGCCGCCGACTCAAAGTAAAACTCGTTCATCCACGGCATGGCCGCTTCCGAGCCGCCGTGCACCTGCGCATCGGTCATCATGAAAAGCGCATAAACGCTCCACAAAAACGAAGCCGAAGCACCCAGCGCAACGAGCGTATCCATATTGGGCGCACCGTGCATAACGCTCTTAAAGCCGGAGACGAAGAACTTTTTATTTATGATCATGATGATGATCGTCAGCAGAAGCTGGATAAGCCCCATGGCGACATGGTTGCCCTCCAGCCAGACCGGTATCGGCCAGCCCCACATGTGAGCGCCCATGGAAAAATACATGAGTACAAGAAGAAAGCCAAGGCTTGTAAACAGCCTGCGCTTGAGTACCGGCGTGTCGTGGTCGGCAAGAGCGTCCTCATCGGGCTTGGCCGCCTGAGCCGCACCCTTGACCGACGCTCCGTAGCCTGCGTCCGTCACGGCGCGGATGATATCGGCATCCGTAGCCGAGCCCTCAACGCCCATGCTGTTCGTCAGCAGACTCACCGAGCAGGTCTCGACCCCCGGCACCTTCGACACCGCCTTTTCGACCCTCGCCTGACATGCGGCGCAGGTCATTCCGGTAACGATGAATTGCTTCATTTGAGTAACCTCTGGAGAGTATCGACAAGCTCGTCGATCTTACCGTCGTCGCCGTTTTTCACTCCCTCGGCAACGCAGGTGCGTATATGTGTTGACAAAAGCTCCCGATTAAAGGCATTCAGAGCCGCCGTTATCGCCGACACCTGAAGCAGGATATCGGGACAGTAGGCGCTGTTTTCGACCATCTTTTTTATGCCCCTGACCTGACCCTCAATGCGGTTTAAGCGGTTCATGAGCAGCTTTACCTCCTGCTCGGAGCGCATCTTGGTCTTGGCGCAGCAGCACTGCTTTTCCTGACATTCCATCTTTATACCTCCCGGGGGTATTTTCTGAATGCGATTATATACCCCCAAGGGGTATCTGTCAAGCCATATACGACATCTTTATTTTGCATTTTTTCAATGCTTCTATACAAACACAAACAGCGTGTGCTTTTCGCACACGCTGCCTGCATGGGATTGGGAAATATGTTGAGAGAGAAGTATCAGTTTTTATCCACAGTATTCACGCAGAATACAAAAACTGCGGCGGTGAAGAACACGAAGACGGACGAGATCATTGAGACGGTGCCGGTGAGGCTTGCCCATAGATAGGTGAACACGACGGTCAGAACGAGGCTCACGAGTGCGAGAAATACCAGTGTCTTGGCGGATAATGCTTTCATTTTAAATACCTCCTGAAAAAGTTTTAAGATTTCGTTTTTTTCATCTTGATTGAATTATACAGGCGTGGTATTATAAAGTAAAGTTACAAAGGATAGAGACTAACTTAAGTAAAACTTAAGAGGTGATATGCATGGAAAGTTCAAGATGCAGAGCATTTTTAGCCGCCGCCGAGTGCGGCAGTCTGACCAAGGCGGCCGAGAGATTAAACTATACGGCCTCCGGTGTTAGCCAGCTCATTTCCGCAATGGAGAGCGACTTCGGTTTTCTGCTATTAAAGCGCACGACGAGGGGCGTTGTTTTGACTGCCGAGGGCGAGAAGATGCTGCCGGCGGTGCGAGCATTTCTGTCGCAGGAAAATCGCATGCACGAGCTTGCGGCGAATATTAACGGTCTGGATATCGGTACTATAAACATCGCCGCATATTCCTCGATAGCCACGCACTGGCTGCCGAAGGTCGTGGCGGCGTTCAAGAAAAAGTATCCGAAGATAACCGTAAACCTCATGGAGGGTGTGCGGCAGGAGGTCTTGCAGTGGATGGCAGAGGGCAGAGCCGATATCGGCTTCACCAGCGGCGGCGATGATATAGACGGCGACTGGGTGCCGCTTGCCGACGACCGAATGATCGCAATACTGCCGAGAAATCACCCGCTTGCCAATGCCGAGAGCTTTCCGCTTGACAGGTGCAAGCGTGAGGGGCTTATCATGCCCGCAATGGGCAAGGACGAGGATGTCATGACGATGCTCAAAAAATACGGCATTGTGCCGAACATCGTCTACTCCACGAACGAGAGCTTTTCGGCGTGGGCGCTTGTTGAAAACGGCCTTGGCATAAGCCTTACGAACGAGCTTATCGTAAATGGTTGGATCTGCGATGTCGCAAAGGTGCCCGTTTCGCCGCCGGAGAAGATAACGCTCGGCATGATACTGCCGTCTGTCAAGCACGCCTCGCCTGCTGTGAAGCGCTTTATGAAATACGCCGTTAAAGAGCTCAAGCAGGAGTGATGTATAATTTTTGCGCCGTTGCGGAATAATACCTCTATACCTTTGAATAGGAGGAGATTGCAATGAGTAAAAAGAACAAGCAGAAGCAGCAGGGCGGCCAGACTCAGCCGACCGATACCGCTGAAAAGTAAATCAAATTTTTAAGAGCCGTGATCTTAACGATTGACGGCTCTTTTCTTTTTGAGTATTATATAGGCAAATGATTTTTCGGGAGAGGCCATGCCGGATAAGTTTAGGGAAAAACGGAATAAATTCACGGAGAAATTGCTCAGGCTGCCACGCATGAAGGCGGCGTTTGAGGATGCGTGGTATCTGCACGGCCGTATGTTCGGGCCTATAATGGAGCCTGCGTTCGTGGGCGAGACCGCCGCACGGTTTCAGCTCGTCTCGGCACTGAACCTCGTAAGCCGTGGCGAGGTGTTCACGGGCATGAAGCGGCTCGATAGGCTGTACGAATACTGCCGCACGGACGATGATTTTGCGGCGTGGCACTTTTTCATGGGACTGTGCTTTGAGAAAATGGGCTTTCGTGACCGTGCAGCGGTGCTTTTTTCCGAGGCTGCGCAGCGTGAGCCGGAGTTTTACATGGTCTACCTCATGCTCGCCAAGTGCCTGCACGAGGATAAGCACTACGAGGCGGCGCTGACAAACTACGTACAAGCGCTTGAGCGGGTCGTGAACTCGCCGCAGCGCAACGAGGTGCCCGCCGTCAGGCAGGAGCCGCTCACGGGCTCTATCCACGGCAACATGGCCGCCTGCCTTATCATGATGCGGCACTACGATGAGGCAGAGTACGAGCTGTACGAAGCCGAAAGCTTCAACTACTCGCAGCCGATGCTCGACCTTTCGTGGGCGATGCTGTACGCTGCAACCGACCGCAAGCTGCTCGCCCGGCAGAAGATGGCCGCCCTGCGCAAGGCGATGCCGGAGATCGAGGCAAAATATGCGCTGACGGTCGAGGAGATACTTGCAAGGAAAAACCCACGCTTTGCCCTGCAAAAGCCGGAGTTAGGCGCACTCGGCGGGTTCTGGGACTGGTTTTCCGGCGAGCAGGAGCGGCTTTCGGATGCTTTCAAATCTGGTGTGGGCCTTCCCGGCTTCGGCGCACTCGAGGATAAGCTGCGTGAGATGTTTTATCACAACGGCGAGACCGTGCGCTTTGCGCTGAGCCGTGACGGCAGCAAAACCTGCATCAGCTTTTTTGACAACTATAATCTTACATACGAAATTTGGCTTGATAAGCTCATTGAGCTTGCCCCGAGGGAGCTTCGGGACAGGTGGAGCTTTTATGCGGTGCACTGATATGATAAAATTTGTTTTGTTTGACTTAGACGACACGCTGCTTGACTTTCATAAGGCAGAGGCAGCGGCAATAAAAAAGACCTTTTCCCACATCGGCCTCCCTACGGACGATGCGGTGGTAGCACGCTACAGCGAGATAAACGCCAACCAGTGGCGGCGGCTCGAAAAGGGCGAGATAAGCCGTGAGCAGGTGCTGCTCGAGCGCTTTGACATTCTCTTTGACGAGCTCGGCGTTAAGATACCCAGCGAAATGGCGCAGAAAACCTACGAATATCTCCTCGGCGTGGGGCACTATTTCATCGACGGCGCACCGGAGGTCTTGGATGCGCTTTACGGAAAGTACCGCCTGTACCTCGTGTCAAACGGCACGGCGGATGTGCAGGACAGGCGGCTGCGCAGTGCGGACATGGAGCGCTACTTTGACGGCGTTTTTATCTCCGAGCGGGTGGGGTATAATAAGCCGAGCAAGGCGTTTTTCGACGCCTGCTTTGCCGAAATAGACGGCTTTGACAAGGATAGTGCCATAATCGTTGGCGACACCCTGAGCTCTGATATCCTCGGCGGCATAAACGCCGGGATAAAGACCTGCTGGTTTAACCCCAAAGCTCTCCCCGCAGACCCCGCCATCCCCGCCGACTACGAGCTCCGCTCGCTCTCCGAGCTTCCCAAATTGCTCGAAAGCATATAAAAAGATTGAGACCGCTTGATTGCGGTCTCAATCTTTATACGCCGAAGCCGAAGTGCTCTATGACCTTCTTTGTTGCTAGCTCCATGTGCTCGGGATTTTGGAACCTGTGGTCGGCGTTTTCAACGGCTATAAACTCGATGTGATTACTTGCGGCAAAGCGCTGCGATGCCTCGAAGGAAATGACCTCGTCCCTTGTGCCGTGGAGCATGAGCATATCATCGGCAAAGCCTGTATAATCGTTCGTCCGTATGTCCGCTTCCTCAAGCTCCGTCAAAAACTGACGGCTGATCTCGATCTTTCTGTCGAAGCCGATGGACACATTCTTGCCCTTAAGCACACGGTCAAGTTCGTCGCCCCTCATTATATTCTGCTTAACGGCATCGCACATGTTTACCGCAGGGCTTCTCATCGCAATTTTCCTGAACGGGTTTTCGTAATCGTAAATGTATTTCAGCACAAGATAGCTGCCGAAGCTCGTGGAGTAGGAATAAATCTCATCGGTATGAAGCTCGGCCTTTATATAGTCCACTACAAGGGAGATGTATGTCATGCAGTCCGGCAGTGTGAGCTTCTTTTTTATATCATCACCGTGGCAGGGGAGATTGAAAACCAGCACCGCTATGCCCTTGTATTTTGTGAGCAGCCTGTTGGCAAACTTTTGCGCAGAATTGTTGTCCTTGTGTCCGGCAAACCCGTGCCCGAACAGCACGACTTTCTCGATGGCTCTGCCTTTGTCGTAATACAGCTTGCAGCGAATGTTCTGCTTGTTCTTGCTTATCTCAAAATATTTCTCCATACTTTCCGAACCCTCGTCTTACTTTTTGTGCTCATTTTGTTTATATGTTCCATAAGTATAATAAAACAATGTAGCTCAAATTGCAAGTGACGATGGGAAAAGGGAGTGCGCAGCTTGCTGCACACTCCCGATAATGCGGTCTCAATCTTTTTTGAAGGCAAAAAGCTTTTGCCCGAAGTAGTTTAGAACGGTGAAGATGACCATTCCGGCGAGCATTGCAATGTTCTCCTGCGCAGTTACCGAGGCAGTCGTCAGAAGCTGCATAATCAGCGGCTTTGCCACCGAGTATGCGGCAAAATAGCACACGAGAATGTTTATCACGAAGCGCACAATGTATTTGACGCTGCGCTCGGTGCGCCGGAAGGTGAAGTACTTATTCAAGAAGTAGCTCAAAATGCTGCCGAAAAAGTAGTTCGACGCAGAGGACAGCCAGTAGCTTAGATGCAGGCAGTTATAAAATATAAACATTATGCCTGCGCCGAACAGCGTGTTCACTGCGCCCACGAGCACAAAGCGCACAACGGTGCTGTCAAATAATTTCTTCATCATAGATCATTATATCTCCGATGCTCTCGCATTTTGCGCACACGGCGATGTGATAGCCGTCGTGCTCAAGCTGACAAGTTGAGTATTCGCCGATGCGCCTTGCCGCTTCAAACGACTCAAGCGGCGTCCTAAAGCCCATGCCGGTGGCCTTTATGTAGCTTTCCTTGACGACCCAGATGCGGCAGAACTCCTCGTCGGGCGCATCGCTTGCGGCAAGACGCTCATTTTCGCCTGCGGTGAAAAACCGCTTTGCCAGCCGTGCGGTGTTTTCCCGTGGGTGCTCGATATCAACGCCCACCTCGCAGTCGGAGACTGCGCACGCAGCGTACTTGCCGCTGTGCGACAGGGAAAAGTGTGGCCCGCCGTCGATGTACGGCTTGCCGTTGTCGCCCAAGGCATATTCGACCGGCGCACCGAGTGCACGGTACAGCAGAAGCTCCGCACCGAGCGAGCAGCGGCGCTTTTCGTCGTCCGGACAGCGCAGCGCCTTTTGGCGGCGGTAGTCGGACACCTCGGCCAGCGCCCTTTCTATATCGAGTCTGCTTACATCGGCGATATAAAGCCTTATCATTTACGCTCTCATCGCATCAAGCGTTTTCTGGAACAGCGTGTCCAGCTCCCAGCCACACATCTCGGCACCACGGATGATGACATCACGGGAGCAGCCGGCGGCAAACTTCTTGTCCTTGAACTTCTTCTTTATGGACTTGACTTCCATGTCGGAGATGCCGTTCGGGCGCATGAGCGCAACAGCGCCGATAAGTCCCGTAAGCTCGTCCGTTGCGTACAGCACCTTTTCCATGAAAAGCTCCGGCTCAACATCGATGCAGATGCCGTAGCCGTGGCTGATAACGGCGTGGATTACCGATTCGTCTATGTCCAGCTCGTGCAGCATCTCGTTTGCCTTGACGCAGTGCTGCTCGGGGTACAACTCAAAGTCTATGTCGTGCAGCATGCCGACGGCTGCCCAGAACTCGACACGCTCGGGGTCAAATTCCTTGGCGAGCTCGCCCATGACCTTGGAAACGGTCTCGGCGTGCTGAAGATGGAAAGCGTCCTTGTTGAAGCGGCCGACAAGCTCTCTGGCCTGCTCAACGGTGGGGATGTAACTCATAAATACCACTCCTTACAACAATGATATTTGATGATACAACATTCGACATTGAAAATCAAGAAAAACAGCGTCTATGACGCTGTTTTTCACGGGGTTATGACTTGCGTTCCGGGGATGGCGGTCGCCTGCGGCGGAGCGGGGCTTGCGTCCGGCCGTGTAGTGTTCTCCGCACCGTCCTTGACTGCGTCGCCCACATCGTCAGCGCCGTCCTTTACCGCATCGCCTACATCGTCGGCAGCGTCTTTTATATCGTCGCCGATATCGCTGTCATGGGCGTTATCGGTCACAACGCCGCCTCGGTTGTCGTTCACATTGCCGCCGTCGGTGCAGGCGACCGCCGCCGTGCACAGCATGGCAAGCGCAAGTATGAGAAGAATAGCTTTTTTCATAGCAGAACCTCCAAATCATATTCGCAGGTAGTTTCTGCGCAAAAGCAAAATTATATTCACATTGAAAAATTTCACGCATCATGGTATATTGGGTGGCATGGAAGATTTGAGAAAAAACAAAATTTATGAGGCCGAGATAGTCGGCTACTCCTCCGACGGCAGCGGCGTGAGCCGCATAAACGGCCGGGCGGTGTTCGTCCCTCGCACGATAGTCGGCGAAGTGTGGCAGGTGAAGATACTCAAGGTCACAAGCTCCGCCGTGTGGGGAAAAGCAATAGAACCCGTGCACCTGTCACCCGAGCGGCGCACGCCCGACTGCGAATACTGCGTCCGCTGCGGCGGCTGTACCCTGCGGCACATGAGCTATGACGAGGAGCTGCGCTTTAAGCTCGGCAAACTGAACGATGCGCTGACGCATATCGGCCGCCAGACCGTGCAGGCCGAGGAGATCATCGGCAGCGACCGCCGTGAGCGCTACCGCAACAAGGGTATCTACACCGTGCGCAGCGTCGCAGGTGAGCTCAAAAGCGGATTTTTTGCGCCCCGCACGCATGAGCTCGTGCCGGTCGAGCGCTGTCTGCTGCAAAACGAGGCAGCCGACAGGGTGACGGCGGCGGTGCTGGAGTTTATGCGCCGTAACGGCATCGATGCTTATGATGAAAAGTCCCGCAAGGGCAGCGTGCGCAATGTGTTCGTGCGCACGGCGGTAAACACCGCCGACTGCGTTGCCTGCATCGTCACCGCCAAGGGCTTCGGCGACAGGACTGCGACGCTCGCAGACCACCTGCGCAGCGCTTGCCCCGAGCTCACGGGCATAGTTTTGAATGTCAACAAGACCTCGGGCAACACCGTGCTTGCCGGTGATTTTTACACGCTTTGGGGCAGGGACACCGTCTGCGACAGTCTCGGCGGCGTGGAGTACGAGATATCCCCGCAGGCGTTTTATCAGATAAACCCGCCGCAGGCCGAAAAGCTGTATAACCGGGCGGTCGAATACGCTGAGTGCACGCAAAATTCAACGGTGCTCGATCTGTATTGCGGCGCAGGCACGATAAGCCTGTTTCTGGCGAAAAAAGCGGGGCGTGTTATCGGTGCGGAGATAATCCCCGAGGCCATCGAGAACGCAAAGCGCAACGCTTGCCGCAACGGCATCGAAAATGCCGAGTTTATCTGCGCAGATGCGGCCGAGGCGGCGGAAATGTTCCTGAGAGACGGCATCCGCCCCGAGACCGTGGTCGTCGACCCGCCGAGAAAGGGCATGGACGAGGAAGCGATACGCACCGTGTGCAAAATGCGCCCCGACAGGGTCGTGTACGTTTCCTGCAATCCCTCGACCCTCGCCCGAGATATTTTGGTGTTCAACGCCCACGGCTACACCCTCGCCGCCGCAACGGCACTGGACATGTTCCCTCGCACAAGCCATTGCGAAGCAGTTGTCAAGCTGCTTCGCAGATAAGTTTGCCTTACGATATATGGATAGGAGCAAAACATGAGAGTAATTGACCTCACACATACGATAAAAGAGAATATGCCCGTGTACCCGGGAATTGCGGAGCCGAAGCTCACCGTTGCAAACAGCTATGAACAGGACGGATTTCGTGAGACGATGCTGCACATGACCACCCACACCGGCACGCACATCGACCCACCGGCTCACCTTTTTGCCGACCGTACGACGCTGGACGATTTCCCACCCGAGCAGTTTTTGGGAAAGGCGCTTGTCATTGACTGCCGTGACCTGCACGAGGGCGAAGCCGTGACGAAGGAGAACATCCGCAAATACGGCGACAAAGCGGAAAAGGCAGACTTTTTGCTGTTTAACCTAGGCTGGGACAAGCGATGGGGAACGCCGGAATATTTCGGCGACTATCCCTGCATCGACGACGAGGTGCTGGAGTATATAATTCACGGCGGCTACAAGGGCATCGGCTTTGATGCGATAGGGCTTGACCCCATTGCCGACAGTGCGCTTACCCGCCATAACAAGCTGTTTGCAAGCTGCGATATTATCAATATCGAAAACCTCAAAAACCTTGATCTGTGCGGCAGCGAGCTGTTCTGGTTCGGCTGCTTTCCGCTGAAGATAGAAAACTGCGACGGTTCACCGGCAAGGGCGCTTGCGTGGTTTGAATAGGATACGGTTAGGATGGAACGGAAAACCCCGCAAATTTTAATATCGGCAGGCGGAGTTGCCGTGCTGGCGGCGATATTTGCGCTGTGGTGCGGCGGAGTGCACTATTCGGCGGCAGGCATGACGGCGGCGGTTATAAGCGCCGTTTTGTTTACGCTTGTGTGCCTGCGATTTGTGCCCAAGTGGGTGGATGCATGGCGTGACGGCGAGCCGGACGCTCCGAGCCTTGACGGCGAGCCACGGCATATCTGCGTGCGGATTTTTGCGGCGGTACTGCTGTGGGATGTGCTCATCATCGTTATCGTCTACATCCTGCGCCGCATTTTCGGCTGCACGGACGGCTTTTTTGACGCGCTCGATTTCTGGACATGCACCGACAGCGGGCACTACCTCGATATCGCCCGTGACTGGTACCTGTCAGAGGGAAGCACCGACAGGCTCGTGCAGCTCGTTTTCCTGCCGGGTTATCCCGTCGTTGTACGCATAGTCACGGCGGTGACCGGCGACGGGCTTATCGCCGGACTTATCGTGTCGGCGCTGTGCTTTGCCGGAGCGAATGTCATGCTTTATAAGCTCGTTTCGCTTGATTATGGGAACGAGGCGGCGCTGAGGGCTGTGAAGTTCCTGAGCCTGTCTCCGGCGGTGTTTTTCTTCGTTGCACCGATGAGCGAGAGCCTTTTTTTGCTGTGTACGCTCGGCTGCATGTACCTTGTGCGCCGTGACAAAATGCTGCCTGCGTGTTTACTCGGCGCGTATGCGGCGTTTACACGCTCGCTGGGCGTGGTGCTTATAGTGCCGGTGGTGTTCGAGCTCGTGCAGCGCAGGGCGAAATTGAAAGACTACCTTTGCGTGCTCATTATCCCGCTCGGCTTTGCGGCGTACTGCCTTGTAAATTACACGGTCTCGGGCGATGCGTTCAAGTTCATGCAGTATCAGCGTGAGCATTGGAATCAGCAGCTCGGCTGGTTCTTCAATACCGCTGCGTATCAGACCGAGAACGCCATATACAGCGCTTCCGGCAACAGCGTCAACTTTTTCGGGCTGTGGCTGCCGAATTTGCTTGCGCAGGCGCTGTCGCTGGTGCTCATGCTTTTTGCGGTCAAAAGACTTCGCAGCTCGTACACGGCGTATTTTCTCGCATACTTCATCGTTGCCGTCGGTGCGACTTGGCTTTTGAGCGCACCACGCTACCTTGCGGCGGCGTTCACCGTGCCGCCGGCGCTTGCGGTGATAACTCACGACCGCCGAGCCGACTGGTGCCTGACAACGCTGAGTGTCCTTGCGGGGGCGGTGTATTTGTGCGAATTTGTCCTGCGCTGGCAGGTTTGGTGAAAAATGCGCCGGAAAACAGGTAAAATACTCGCAAAAGTCAAGAGTAAAAGCAGAAAAAACTAAAATATTTTTTCAGAAGGCTTCAAGCGGCTTCGGCGACG
>ERZ827156.494-NODE-494-length-56593-cov-18.038417_pt1 | contig 56593 bp, 58 predicted proteins | sample MGYA00519919_ERZ827156 | MGnify/ENA primary metagenome ERZ827156 (study PRJEB31778, sample SAMEA3449269) | human gut metagenome | biome: human gut; feature: human-associated habitat; material: faeces | place: United Kingdom | collected 2010/2012 ... | reverse complement strand
AAATGCCCAGCTGGGCGGCTGCGCCCAGCAGCAGGCTCTTGGGGTTGGCGATCAGCGGGCCGAAGTCGGTCATGGCGCCCACGCCCATGAAGATCAGACAGGGATAGATGCCCAGCTTGATGCCCAGATACAGGATGTCGATCAGACCCACCGAGATGGTCTGACCCACGGTGACGGAGCTCAGCACGGCGTCCGCCACGCCGGCGGCCTGCATCTCCGCCAGGAATTCTGCGGTGATGGGGCTGCCGCCGAACAGATCCCAGTGGACGTGCCCGCCGGCGAACAGGATCTCGTGGAACATCTCCGCGCCGGGCAGGTTGGTCACCAGCATGCCGAAGGCGATGGGCACCAGCAGCAGCGGCTCGAACTTCTTGACGATGCCCAGGAACAGCAGCACCACGGCGATGACCAGCATAATGGCGTTTTTCCAGTTATCGCCCTGGAAGAACTGATAAAAGCCGGTGCTTACGAAGAAATTGGCAATAGCTTCCATGTGCAGCCCTCCGGCATCAGCCGATGGTGCACAGCAGCGCGCCGGACTCCACGGCGGCGCCCTTGACGGCGGCCACGGAGGTCACGGTGCCGTCGCAGGGAGCCATGATCTCGTTCTCCATCTTCATGGCCTCCAGGATCATCAGCACCTGGCCCTTCTTCACGGCATCGCCGGCGGCGACGTTGACGCTGAGGATGGTGCCGGGCATGGGCGCGGCGATCTTCTCGCCGCCGGCCGGTGCGGCAGCAGGGGCGGGCGCTGCGGGAGCAGCCACGGGGGCGGCAGCGGGCGCTGCGCCGGTGATCTCCTCCAGCTCGACCTCATACACGGTGCCGTTGACGTTGACTCTGTACTTTTTCATGGTGAAATCCTCCTCACACATTACACTTTCTTCATGGATACGATACGGATGGCGGAGACGTCGGTCCCCATGTCCTCGGCGATGGCGGCGGCCACGGCGGCCATCATCGCGGGGGTCACGGCGCCGGCGGCGGGCGCGGCAGCCGGTGCGCTGGGCGCGGCGGCCTTGGGCGCGGCCTTGGCCCCGGTGGTGCGGTTGCACACCCAGCTCATCAGCGTGACCAGCAGGATGATGCACAGCAGGCCCGCGAACACCGTTCCCAGGCCCATCAGCACGACGAACAGGTTGGAATACTCAGGCATAGGTTGAATTCCCTCCCATACTAATAAAGATTACCTGCATTGTACCAAACATTTGGTAGTAACGCAACGCAAAAAACAGCAAAATCTACAAAATTGTAAGAACGCCTAAAAAATTTTTAGGTTCATTGACGGAATACACAAACCAACAAAACCGCCCTTTCCTGCCCGGAAAAGGGCTTTTCTTCTGCCAGTATCTGTGCTATACTAACATTCTATTCCATGATCCGGGGGCGATGTCGTGCGGTATGAACAGGTGGTGCAGGGGCGTTTTCTCTCGCGGCCCAACCGCTTCATCGCCATGGTGGACGTCAACGGGCGCGAGACGGTCTGCCATGTGAAGAACACCGGCCGCTGCCGCGAGCTGCTGGTGCCCGGCGCGCCGGTGTACTTGGTCCCCGGCGTCACGCCCGGGCGAAGGACACCCTACGACCTCGTCGCCGTGGACAAGTCCGGCCTGCTGATCAACATGGACGCCCAGGCGCCCAACCGCGCCTTTGCCGAGTTTGCCCGCACCTTCGACCCCACCGCGCAGGACGTCCGGCCGGAGTACCGCTACGGCGACTCCCGCCTGGATTTCTGCCTCACCGGGCCCCAGGGCCTGCACCTGGTGGAGGTCAAGGGCGTCACGCTGGAATCCGGCGGTCACGCCCGCTTTCCCGACGCCCCCACGGAGCGGGGCGTCCGGCATCTCCATGAGCTGATCCGTGCGGTAGGGGAGGGCCACCGCGCCACGGCCTTTTTCGTCATCCAGATGGCCGGCGTCACCGATTTTTCCCCCAACGACGACACCCACCCCGCCTTTGGCGAAGCGCTGCGCCGCGCCCGCGACGCCGGCGTCCGCATCGCCGCCTGGTCCTGCCGGGTCACCCCGGACAGTATGGAGATCGACCGCCCTGTGCCGGTCATTTTATAAGGAGAAGCTGCCATGACACTGCTGGAGATATTCCTCATCGGCATCGGCCTGAGCATGGACGCCTTTGCCGTGGCTATCTGTAAGGGCCTGGCCATGCCGGACAAGGTCAACAAGCGGAGCGCCCTGCTGATCGCGCTGTATTTCGGTGTGTTCCAGGCGGTCATGCCCACCCTCGGCTGGCTGCTGGGCTCCCAGTTCGCCCGCTATGTGACGAAGCTGGCCCCCTGGATCGCCTTCGTGCTGCTGGTGTGGATCGGCGGCAACATGATCCGCGAGAGCCGCGCTGCGGACGACGAGGACGAGGCCGCGCCCTCCGACGGGCAGGTGAAGCACAAGGAGCTGCTGGTCCTGGCCGTGGCCACCAGCATCGACGCGCTGGCCGTGGGCGTCACCTTCTCTATGGTGGAGCTGTCCGTGTCCATCGGCCTGGCGGTGGCGCTTATCGGCTGCACCACCTTTGTGATCTCGCTGGCCGGCGTCTATGTGGGCAACGTGTTCGGAGCCAGGTATAAGAACAAGGCCGAATTCGTGGGCGGCGCGATCCTGATCCTCATCGGCGTCAAGATTCTTCTGGAGCACTTCGGCGTCCTGTAATTTTTCCATTTTCTTCCAATTTTCCTGTAAAAATGATTCCCGGCAACGGAAAATCTGGTAAAAATTCACAAAACCTATGGACAACCACGGAAATTGTGGTATAATCAGTTCATCCGCAGGAGTACTCCTGCTTTGACGTTTTAACGAAATTAAAACGAAGCGGTCTGCGGAAATATTCACCTAAAAAGGGGCAACAAATGATGAAAAAGTGTGTAAGCGTGGTATTGGCCTTGGTCATGGCCCTGGCCCTGTGCAGCGTCAGCTGGGCGGACGGCGGAGATGGCACGGCGAGCAACCCGTATTCGCTGGATGAGTTCAATAAGCTGACTGCCATCCCGGAGGGGATGAAAGAGGTGTATGTGAATATCGGCGATGTGTCTTTGAAGAATGGCAGCGTTACGGTGGGTAATGACAGCATCTGCGATGTCTATACCACTGTGACAGGGGACTATACCGTTGGCCAGAAGCTCGAGGATGGTCGCGTGATCGCTAAGGTCTGGAATGCGGATAAGAAGGTATGTCTCGCCAACTCCAACAAAGCGGGTATCACGCTGTATGTGAGTGGCTCTGTTAAAGAGAACAATGATTACGGACTCAACAATGAAGGTGCCGGTCCGTTCCCGAACAGTTTGAGCTTCAAGATCCCCGATGCCTCCAGCATCGTGTTTACCAAGGACTTTACGGTGAACGGTTATTTCCGTATGTCTCCCAGCTTTAATGACAACAAGAACCTTGGCGGCGGCGTAGCGGCGCATAAGGTGAAGAGCGTCCTGTTCGACCACAGTACCTTCAATGGTATTTGGATCCAGAACGGCGGCTTCTTTGCGGATAGCATCACGTTGGATGGCTGTACCTTCAATGCTTATGAAAACAAGAATTCCGCCAACGATTCCAACCCTCTGTGGTTCTGCAATATCAGAGATTGCGACATTACGGTAAAGAATTGTAATTTTACTGCGACCCGTCCTATTAAGATCGGTGAGCAGCAAGTGGACGGAGCTACAGTTAAAATCACGGGCAATACGTTTAATCTTTCTGCACAACAGGCAGACACTGAGCAAAAGCATGTTGCTGTGATGTTTTCCAGAACTACTAATACGTCTGCCTTTGGCGACGTGGAGGTTTCCGATAACAAAGTCAATGGCGGTGTTGCGCTTTTGACCTTCTACCAAGACAGCAAGATTCAGATGGCGGATGGTGCAACGTTTACTGTCGAAGACAATGAGCTGGGCAATGGCGTAAAAACGAGCGTAGTGTGGAAATCCACCGAGGAATTCAAGCCCGAATTCGTGAAGGTCACTGAGCCCACCCCCGAGAAGCCCTCCAACAACTACTATTATTACGCCCCCACCACCGATACCACCGAGACCAAGGGTTCTCCCAAGACCTTTGACGCCGGTATCGCCCTGTATGTGGGCATGGCCCTGACCTCCGCCGCCGGCCTGGCCTATACCGGCAAAAAGCGCGAGGACTGATGCTTTTTCCCCGGTGACCTACCCCGCACCGGATAAAATGCAGAAGGAGCGCCCCGAGGGGCCCTCCTTCTGCGGTCACGGCAAAAAAAGAAGCACCCGGCCGGGTGCTTCTTTTTTTGTGCTCTCACTTATGCGGCGGCGTGGGCGGGCTTGCTGTCCTTGGCCTCATTCTTCAGCTCACGGCTGCGCTCCAGCAGCAGCGCGCGGGTGGTGAAAACGGTGAACACCAGCGCCCAGAACAGGGTGACATACCCGCCGATCAGGCGCATGCCGGCCTCGGGAGCCGTCATCAGGAATGCGGACGCGACGACCAGCACCAGGGAAACGATAGCGATAGCGACGTTGGCAGAAATGTTTTTCATGGTAACATCCTCCTTGAAGTGATTTTTGTATGTAAGTGATGGGATTTTTCTCGTTCAGGTCCTTGTCTTTTCTTTGGCAATATAGTAGAATATTTCACAGGAAAAGTAAAGCTGCATTTTGTTATATAGCCTGTAAGTAATACTAATATCTGCCGACAAGAGATTTCCCTTGTTGCCCGATGGTAATGAAAAAAAGGAGGGACCTTCTATGGAGACCGCCCGCTGCCGCGCCTTTCTGGCCGCTGCCGAGACCGGCAGCTTTTCCCGCGCCGCCGAGATGCTGCGCTACACGCCCTCCGGCGTCAACCAGCTCGTCTCCGCCCTGGAGAAGGAGATCGGCTTTTCGCTGTTCAGCCGCAGCACCAAGGGCGTGGCCCTCACCGCCAACGGCCAGCTGCTGCTGCCGGTGATCCGCGAATTCCTCCACCAGGAGGACCGCATTTTCGAGCTTTCCGCCCAGATGAACGGCCTGCTGATCGGCACCGTCACCATCGCCGCCTATTCCAGCATCGCCACCCACTGGCTGCCCGCCGTCATCCGCGCCTTTCAGCAGGACTATCCCCATGTGGAGATCAAGCTGATGGAGGGAATATGGCAGGAGGTCTCCCAGTGGCTGGAGGAACGCACCGCCGACATCGGCTTTTTCAGCTATCAGGACAACATGCCCTTCGAGTGGATCCCCCTGGCCGAGGACCCCATGCTGGCGCTGCTGCCCCGTGACCATCCCCTGGCCAACGCCCCGGTGTACCCGCTGAAAAACTGCGAGAGCGACAGCTTCATCATGCCCGCCCTGGGCTGTGACGACGACGTGGAGACCCTGTTCGCCCGCCGTCACATCACCCCCAACATCCGCTACACCACCATCGAGAACTTTTCCGCCATGTCCATGGTGGAGCAGGGCCTGGGCGTCAGCGTCATGAACAAGCTCATCACCGAAAAGCGTATCTGCGATGTCGCCATGATCCCCATCGACCCGCCCGCCAGCATCACCCTGGGCGCGGCGCTGCACTCCCACTCCGACGCCTCGCCGGCGGTGAAGATGTTCCTGAAATACGCCGTCCGCCTGCTGACGAAAAGCGCCGCCGACTCCTCACAGCAAACCTGATACCCCCACGAAAATTCCACCTTGCCGCTGCGGGGAAAAGCGGGTATAATGGCGGCAGATACTACAGGGAAGGAGCGCCCTTTTTGGGGCTATATTGACTATGAGTCGTCGTATTCTTGTGATCAACCCCGGTTCCACCTCCACCAAGCTCGCGCTGTTCTGCGGCGAGGAAAAGCTCTTTGACGCCACCGTGCGCCACAGCAGGGAGGAGCTGCAGCCCTTCTCCTGGGTCATGGACCAGGCGGACTTCCGCCAGGCCGCCATCAAAAAGGAACTGTCCGCCCACCAGGTGGATCTGACCACGCTGGACGCCATCTGCGCCCGGGGCGGCCAGCTGCCCTTCTGCGCCGCCGGCACCTATCAGGTGGACCAGAACATGGTGGACTATATGTACACCCTCCACGACGCGGCTCACGCCTCCAACCTGGGCTGCGTGCTGGCGTTGCGCCTTGCCCAGCCCTTGGGCATCCCCGCCTTTATCTGTGACCCCGTCACCGTGGACGAGATGACCGACGAGGCCCGCGTCTCCGGCCACCCCGACCTGCCTCGCACCATGATCGGCCACGCCCTCAACTGCCGCGCCATGGCCCTGCGCTGCGCCGAGAAGGTGCTGCACAAGCCCCTGGCCGACTGCCGCCTGATCGTGCTGCACCTGGGCGGCGGCGGCTCTGCCCGGCTGTTCATCGGCGGCAAGATGGTGGACGGCGTCCGTGACGACGAGTGGATGTTCGCCCCGGAGCGCATGGGCGGCGTCAGCCTTCAGCCGCTGGTGGCCATGTGCTTCTCCGGCCGGTATACCAAGCAGGACATCATGGGTCTCATCCGCGGCAAGGGCGGCCTGGTGGCCCATCTGGGCACCGCCTCCGCCCAGGAGGTGGAGCGCCGCATCGCCGCCGGCGACGCCCGCGCCAAGCAGGTCTACGACGGCATGCTCTACAGCTGCGCCCGGGCCATCGGCGCCCTGGCCGCCGCGGCGGACGGCCGGGTGGACCGCATCATCCTCACCGGCGGCCTGGCCCACTCCGCCTATGTGGCGGAGTACCTGACCCGAAAGACCTCCTTCATCGCGCCGGTAGAGGTCATGGCCGGCGAGTTCGAGCTGGAGGCCCTGGCCGCCGGCGCTATCCGCGTCCTGGACGGGCAGGAGAAGCCCCTCCGCTTTGCCGACATCCCCAGAGCATAAGCGAGCATAAAAAAAGCACCCCCTCCGGGGTGCTTTTTTTCATGCTCGCTTCACGCCGCAGACCTGGTACATCTCCCCGTCGGAGATCGCCACATCCACGTCCAGATACGGCGCCATCAGCGCGCGTATCTCCTCCTCGTGGGGCAGTCCCAGCGATACCGGCCTGGCGCAGCCGCTGTGGTGGGCGTCCAGCGCCGCCCGGCTCATGCCGTGGGCGATGGACAGCCGCCCGCCGTCCTTCACCAGTCCCGACAGCGTCCGTATCAGCGCCGCTGGGTCGGGGAAGTGGGGAAAGGCGTTGTACACCATCACCACGTCGTATGGCCCGCGCTCCCGGACCTGCCGGTCGGACTCCACATCCCCGCAGACCACGGAGACGCACGTCCCCGCCGCCTTTTCCGCCGCCCGCGCCGCCATCTCCGGTGACAGGTCGATGGCCGTCACCTGCGACGCGCCGCGGCGTACATAGTCGCCGAACAGCACGCCGGTGCCGCAGGCCACATCCAGCACGGTGCAGCCGGGACGCACCCCGGCGTTGTCCAGAATTTTGGCAATGACCGCCTCGTTCCGCACCAGACCGGCGTCCCACTCCGGCGCCAGCCGGTCAAAGAACGCCTGAACCTCCCGCTTGTCGATCATACCGCCGTCCTCAGCTGAAGAAGGTGGCCGTGTCGATCTGCTGATAGCCGCCGAAGCTGTTGGGCATCCGATAGATGTCCTCCGCAATGCCCTTGCCCAGGAAGGCCCCGGTGACCTCGTTGAGCTTCTCGGTCATGTCGATGTCCGCAAACTGCTCCGGATATGCGCACTTGGCGGCGAACCAGGCGTTGGCCAGCGCGATCTCAAAGTTGGTGTAGTAGGCGTTGTACGCCATCTCCAGATACACCTTGCCGTCGTTCCAGGCCTTGCAGCTGTCGAACAGGCCGTTGTCCTCGGCGTACAGGGGCTTGATGTTCTTCACCGCCGCCGCGTCGATGAGCATGATGTCCATATCCGCGCCCAGAGCGGTGAACTTCTCCGCCTCAATGGGCTGCACGCCCTCCGCACCCAGGTCGGTGACCACATTCTTGATATTGGCCACGTCAAAGGTGCTGTATTTCTCCGTGGTCATCAGGTGGTTGGTGGTGCCCCAGTTGCCCAGCCCGCAGATATACACCGCGGGCTTGCTGTCCTCAGTGATGTCCGCCGTCCGGGCCTGGATGTCCGCCGTCTCCTTGTCCACGAAGGCCAGCAGCTCCGCGGCCCGGCTCTCCTTGCCGAACACCTGGCCCAGCAGGGTGATGGAGCCCTTGAAGGCGTCGCCGAACACGCCGTCCACGCCGGTGCGCATGGTGATCACCGGCACGCCCACCTGCTGCTGCAGGGCGTCGGCCTTCTCGGTGTCCTCATACTCCGAGATGATGATGTCCGGCGTGCAGGACAGGATCTTCTCCGCCTCCGCCGCCTGTGCGTTGGGGCCGCCCACACCGCAGGAGGGCAGCGCGGCGAAGGTGTCGCCGTACACCATCACATAGGGCCGCGCCACGCCGTCGAACATCTGGGGCCGCTCGGCCAGCGTGGTGTTGTCGATGTCCTCCACGCCGCACAGCAGCGCTGCGTCGCCCACATAGCTGTACAGCCGCAGCGCGCCTGCGCCGATGCACACCACCCGCTGGTAGCTGCCCGGCACGATGTCCACCTGCCGCCCGATCATGTCGGTGACCGTCACGGTCTCCGGCTGATCCGCCGTGTTGTCCTCCTGGGGCTTCTCGCCGCAGCCGCACAGCAGGCCCAGCACCATCACCAGCGCCAATACCAGCGCCCACATTCTCTTACGCTTCATCATCTTCCGTCACTCCTATCAGTATTTTTTGTCCGTCGATGTCTGCGGTGCGCATCCGCGCGCCGAATATCTCCCATACCGTCTCCGGCGTCAGTATCTCGCTGCCGCCGGCGTATTGTATGACTCCCCGCTGCATCAGGAACAGCTTGTCGCCGTAGGCCATGGCCTGGTTCAGGTCGTGCAGCGTGCACAGCACCGTGATGCCCCGTGCCCGGGCCAGCCGCCGTGCCTGCCGCAGTATCCGCTGCTCGTTGGCCACGTCCAGGTTCCCCGTTGGCTCGTCGAACACCAGCAGCCGCGGCTCCTGGGCCAGCGCCCGGGCGATAGCCACCTTCTGCCGCTCGCCGCCGGACAGCGTCTGCACGTTTCGCCCGGCCAGCGCGGTCAGGTCCATGTCCGCCAGCGCCGCCTCCGCCGCCGCCATGTCCGCCGGCCCCGGCTGTATGCCGAAGCGGCTCACCCGTCCGCTGAGCACCGCGTCGTAGACCGACAGCGCCCCGAATTCCAGCGTCTGCGGCACATAGGCGGCCACCTGTGCCCGCTGCCGCCGCTTCATGCCCGTCAGCGCCGCGCCGTCGAAGGTCACGCGCCCTGCCTCCGGGACGCACAGCCCCAGCAGCGCCTTCAGCAGCGTGGTCTTGCCGCAGCCGTTGCGCCCCAGCAGCACGCCCACCTGCCCGGTGTCCAATGTCAGGCTCACGCCGTCCAGCACCGCCGGCCCCCGCCGGTCGTACCGGAAGGTCACTTGCTCCACCGTCAGCATACACCGCCCTCCTTTTTGCCGAAGATCAGCGCCAGGAAGAACGGCGCGCCCAGCAGGGAGGTGATGGCCCCCACCGGCAATGCGGAGCCGCTGCCCAGGCACCGGCTCACCGCGTCCGCCGCCAGCAGCAGCGCGCTGCCGCACAGCGCCGCCGCCGGCAGTGCCCAGCGGTGGTCCTGTCCCACCAGGCGCTTCACCGCGTGGGGACAGATGATGCCCACAAAGCCGATCATGCCCAAAAACGACACGCACACCGCCGTGATGAGAGAGGCCAGCAGCAGCGATACCCACCGCAGCAGCGGTACGTTCACGCCCATGCTGCCCGCCGCGTCGCCGCCGCTGAGCAGCGCGTTGTAGCGCCAGGCCAGCACCGCAAACACCGCGATGCCCGCCGCCACCACCGCCAGCATGATCCCGTCCGCGCGGTAGGTGGCCCTGCCCAGATCGCCGAAGCTCCAGATCACCGCGGCGGACAGACCCACGTCCGTGGCGTAAAATTGCAGGATGGTGGTGGCCGCCGTCCACACGGAGCCCAGCGCGATGCCCGCCAGCACCACCACATTGGGGGTGAAGGCGCGCAGCCGGCACAGCCCCAGCACCAGCAGCACCGACCCCGCCGCGAACACGAAGGCCAGCGCCGACGTGGCGAAGGGGTCCGCCCCCGCCGTATAGCTGTTCAGGTTGTTGCCGGTGGACAGGAACCCGCCTGCCAGCGCGATAATGGACAGGTTGGCCCCGAACACCGCCGCGTTGGACACGCCCAGCGTGGCCGGTGAGGCCATGGGGTTGCCCAGCACCGTCTGCATCACCAGTCCGGCGGTGGACAGCCCCGCCCCGGCGATCATGGCCGCCAGCAGCCGCGGCAGCCGTATGTACCGCATGATGCGCACCGCCGCCGTCTCGCCGCGTCCCAGCAGCGCGTCCAGACATTCGCCCACCGACAGCCCGGAGGAGCCCACCAGCAGCTCTGTCACGGCCAGCACCAGCACCGCCGCCGTCAGCCCCGCCATCACCGCTATTTTCTTTTTCCGCGAGACCGCTGCCGCCATACCGTGCCTCCTGTGTGCCGCTTCTTGTTGAATAGTGGTATCATACTCCGTTCTGCCCCGTTCCGCAACCCCAGTAGGGGGTTCGCCCGGGCCATTCCGCTGGGAATTTTCCCATTTTATCCCAGCCGCTCCCGCCGCCGCTCTTGACAAACCGCCCCGCTTGCGGCATAGTATACCTATCGAATTTTGTTATAGGCGGTGAGCGTATGGACATCCAGAAATTACAGGCCCTGGCGGTGATCGAGCAGGCCGGCAGCTTCTCCCGCGCGGCCGAGACGCTGGGCTACTCCCAGGCGGGCCTGACCTATATGATGAACAGCCTGGAGAGCGAGATCGGCCTGCGCCTGCTGGACCGCAGCTACAGCGGTGTCCGTCTCAGCGAGAGCGGCAAGGCCCTCATGCCCAAGATCAACCGCCTTCTGCAGGTCTACGACGCCCTCAACGGCGAGATACGCGCCTGCAAGCGCGCCCAGCAGTCCACCCTCCGCCTGGCGGCGCTGGACACCGTCTCCTCCCGCTGGGTGCCCCAGGCCGTGGCGGCGCTGAAGAACGAATACCCCCACATCACCGTCAGTGTCATCTCCGGCAGCCCCATGCAGGTGGACAACTGGCTCCGGGACGGCAGCGTGGAGCTGGGCGTCACCGACAAGCGCTCCACCGCCGCCGAGCTGGACTGGATCAAGCTCTGCGACGACCCCTTCCTGGCCGTCCTTCCGCCGGACACCGACGTGCCGGACCCCGTGCCCGTGACGTATTTCGCCGACAAGGCCGTCATCATCCCCGACTATGGCACCAACACCGACACCACCCGCGTGTTCTCCCAGGCCAACGTCGCCCCCGCCTACACCGACGACCGCCTGAACAACCGCTCCGTGCTGGCCGCCGTGGCCGCCGGACTGGGCAGCACCGTCTTTTCCCGCCTGGAGCTGGACTACTACGCCCGCCGCGACCTGACCGTTCGCACCATGGACCCGCCCTGCTGGCGGGAGTTGGGCGTGGCCATGCGCCCCGGCGTAAAGAACGACGCCGCGGCCCGCTCCTTCCTGCGCGCCCTTCGCGCCGCCGTCGATTCCGGCACCTGATGCCCCAATACGCAAAATACGCAGAAAAAGGACCGCCCTCTGGCGGTCCTTTTCACTTGTTCACTTGAAAAACTCAAATCGCGGCTGCTCCCTGGTCACCGTGCCGACCTCGATCTCCAGCCCCTCGCCGAAGTACTTCTTCAGCAGCGCCACCAGCTCGTCCGCCGCCGCCTGCACCTCTGCTGCGTTCACGTCGGAGAAGCCGTCGATGGGGAAGAGGATGGCCTTGGTGTCCTCGGTGATCTTGCCCCGTTCGGACTGCCGCCAGGTCCACCGCCGCGTCCGGATCTCGTGGCCGCAGGCGTACACCGCCTCGCCCACGTCCGGCGATTCCTCCTCGGTGGAGCCGAAGGGGATGAACGTGTCGCCCTCCACCGCCAGCCGGACGTCCAGCCCGTCGGCGATGGTGTCCAGATCGTGGGCGCCCATGGGCAGCCGATGCTTGATGGACACCGCGTTGCCCAGATCCACCGCCGCGTTGATATGGGGGAAGCCCTTGCCCTTGGCGATGCGGGTCAGCAGCGCCTCGATGGAGCACATAAACTTATTGGGATTGATGCCCAGCGCGGTGAACGCCGCCCGATAGGGCAGGATGTCCTCCGTCTCCTTGGGCTTTTTGCCGGTGAAATAGGCCTCGCACTCCGCCACGTTCCCCGCCAGCATCCCCTCCAGCTCCGGGATCTCGTGGGTGTTGTCCAGCCCGCGCACCGCCACCGCGCCGAAGCAGGCGTTGGGCAGCTTTTCAAAAAATTCCTTGGATACCTGATAGTACACAGTGCGTCCTCCTTATCCGTGGTACGCCGCCGCGGCCCTCCCGCCGGGAAGGCCGCACTGGCTCTGTTGTGGAGTAATTCTAACGCTTTAAAGGAACAAAGTCAACCCTGTTTTCGCCGTTTTTACCGCTGCTCCGCGCCCAGCTTCAGCCCCAGCTCAAAGGCCTGCCTGTTCAGGGGCAGCAGGGCGGGCTTTTTGCCCAGCTTGTGCTCGATGGTGTTCCACACCACGTCGGCGGGCACCACCTGGGTATAGCCCACATACACGCCCAGCATGATGATGTTCAGCACCTTGCTGTTGCCCAGCTCCAGCGCCAGCTCCGTCACGGGGGCCTTCACCACCTTCACGTCGGTGCGGGTGATCTCGTCGGTGACGATGGAGCTGTTGATATACAGCGTGCCGCCGGGGACAAGCTTATAGAGGAACTTATTCAGGCTCGGCCCGTTCATGACGATCAGGTCGTCCATGGTGTCGCCCAAAGGCGCGCCGATCTTCTCGTCGGAGATGACCACGTAGCAGTTGGCGGTGCCGCCCCGCTGCTCCGCGCCGTAGGAGGGGAAGAAGGTCACGTTCTTGTCCGTGCTCTCGCAGGTGGCCTCCGCCAGGAACTTGCCCAGCGTCATAACGCCCTGCCCGCCGAAGCCGGCCACCATCAGATTTCTTTCCATCGTTACGCCTCCTCCTTGCTCTTGTCCCGGATGACGCCCAAGGGGAACTCGGGCAGCATCTTCTCTTCGATATAGTCCAGCGCCGACAGGGCGTCCATGCCCCAGTTGGTGGGGCAGCTGGTGACGATCTCCACCATGGAGAAGCCCTTGCCGTCCAGCTGGTTCTGGAAGGCCTTGCGGATGGCGGCCTTGGTCTTGGCCACGTTGGCGGGGGTGTTGCAGCTGGTGCGCTCCAGATAGTAGGGGGCGGTCAGCTGGTTCATCAGCTCGCACATGTGCATGGGATAGCCGTGCTCCTTGGGGTCGCGGCCCTTGGGAGCGGTGGTGGCCTTCATGCCCACCAGGGTGGTGGGGGCCATCTGGCCGCCGGTCATGCCGTAAATGCCGTTGTTGACGAAGATAACGGTGAAGTTCTCGCCCCGGTTGGCGGCGCTGAGGGTCTCCGCCAGGCCGATGGAGGCCAGGTCGCCGTCGCCCTGATAGGTGTAGACCAGCGTGCCGGGGTTGGCGCGCTTGATGCCGGTGGCCACGGCGCAGGCGCGGCCGTGGGGCGCGGTGGTGTTGTCATAGGCGATGTAGTCCATGTGCAGGCCGCAGCAGCCGATGCCCAGCACGCAGGCGGTGTTCTGCACCTGGCCCATCTCCTCCAGCACCTCGCCGATGAGCTTGATGACCGTGGAGTGCATGCAGCCGGGACAGAAGCCGGAGACCTTATCCTCCTGGATGGTCTTGGTACGGGTATAGATCTTTTCCATGGTTCAGCCCTCCATTACTTTCTTCACGGCGGCAAGGACGGCCTCGCGGCTCATGATGTTGCCGCCGGAGCACAGGCAGGTGGTGACGGCGCAGCGCTCCTTCACGGCGGCCTTCACGTCCTCGGCAAACTGGGCGGGGATGCTCATCTCCACGCTGACGATGCCCTTGCATTTGCTGTAGTCGATCTTGTCATAGGCGGCGTAGGGGAAGGGATACACGGTGATGGGACGGATCATGCCGGCCTTGACGCCCTGCGAGCGCAGCGCATCCACGGCATTGGCGGCGATGCGGCCGCAGATGCCGTAGGCGGTCAGCACCACCTCGGCGTCCTCCATGCAGTATTCCTCCACCTGCACGTCGTTTTCCGCCCAGGAGCGGTACATGGCGTCGGCGTCCTCATTGGTCTGCTGCAGCACGGCGGTGGACCAGCAGCCGGGCTGGATCCATGCCCGGTTGGCGTAGTCCAGCTCATGGCCGATGCAGGCCCACTTCCGCTTGCTGTCCTTGATGGCGGCGATCTCCGCGTCGGACTTCATCTCCGGCAGCTCCACCGGCTCCATCATGGTGCCGATAACGCCGTCGGCCAGCACCAGCACCGGGTTGCGGTCACGGTCGGCGTAGTCGAAGGCCTTATAGGTCAGGTCCACCGCCTCCTGCACCGTGGAGGGTGCCAGCACCAGCATGCGGAAGCCGCCGTTGCCGCTGGCCTTGGTGGCCTGGTTATAGTCCTGCTGTGCAGGCTGGATGGCGCCCACGCCGGGGCCGCCCCGCTGCACGTTGCAGTACACCATGGGGACGCGGGCGCTGGCGCAGTAGCTGATGCCCTCGCTCTTCAGCGCGATGCCGCAGGAAGAGGAGGAGGTCATGGAGCGCACACCGGCGGAGGCCGCGCCGTACACCATGTTCACGGACGCCACCTCGCTCTCGCCCTGTATGAAGGTGCCGCCTACCTCGGGCATGCGGCGGGCGAAATACTCGGGGATCTCATTCTGCGGGGTGATGGGATACCCGGCGAAAAACCGGCAGCCTGCCCGCACGGCCGCTTCGGCGATGGCCTCGCAGCCCTTCATGAAAATTCTTGCCATGCTCTTACCTCCTTACTTATACACGTCGATGGCGCCGTCGGGACACATCCGCGCGCATATCGCGCAGCCGATGCAGTCCTCCGGATGGACCGGCTCCACATACTCATAGCCCTTGGAGTTGACGTTTCTGCCAACCGCCAGCACGTGCTTGGGACAGAACTTGATGCAGTAGCCGCAGCTCTTGCAGCGCTCCGCCACGATCTCTACCTTTGCCATTGTCATTTCTCCTTTATTATAAATTCCATTGGTATTCCAAATAGCGGTCTATGGGGAACACGGGCACCGGCACGCGCTCCTGCACCGCCTCGCACAGGGACCGCTCCACGCACAGCACGTCCAGCTTCTCCACCAGCTCCGTCAGACGGCGATAGCCCTCCAGCACGTCCTCCGCCGTGGTGGCGCCGCCCAGATTGGGGTTGCCCACCAGCCGGATGCGCTCCGGTCGGATGTGGGACACGCCCAGCACCTCCGACAGCACCAGCGAGGCCCGCTCCGGCGTGGTGGACCAGGGCCGGAAGGGGTTGATGATGTAAAACACCTCCGTGTCCTCCCGGTTCAGCAGCGGCGCATAGCCGCCGATGGCCCGTGCGCCGATATAGTCGCCGCCCACGTCCAGCACCGTATAGCTGTCCGCGTCCTTCAGCGCCCGCATGACGCCGCCGCCCACGGTGGGCGCGTCGGCGAACTGCTCCTCAAAGTGGAACCGTATGCCCATGTCCGCCAGCTTGTCCGCCTGCTCCCGGATGCGGAACAGCGGCTTCGTCATGTCCAGATCGAACAGCTCCACCGGCTTTCCCGTCTCCAATAGGCACCTGGCCAGGTTGATGGCCAGCTCACTTTTCCCGCAGCCGGCCTCGCCCAGCAGCACCGTGGCCCGCCGGGCCGTCTCCGGTGTATACAGCGCCATACCATCCCTCCTTTGTCCGCTGAAAATGCGATCATTTTACACTCCTTATTATATACTCACCGAATCCCCCTGCCAAGCGCAAAACCCCGTTAGCCCATAAGAGTTTTTTATACCTTTTCGCACCATCGCGCCGCGCCGCCCGATGCGCTTTCGCCGCCCGACGGAGCCATTCCACATAAAAACAGCCGGGCAGGGTCTCCCCTGCCCGGCCGCTGTTTCCTGGTCAACCGCCCAGATACGCCTTTTTGATGGCGTCGCTCTTCAGCAGCGCCGCGCCGGTGCCCTCCGAGACGATCCGTCCCGTCTCCAGCACGTAGCCCCGGTCGGCCACCGCCAGCGCCGCCTGCGCGTTCTGCTCCACCAGCAGGATGGTGGTGCCGTCGGCGTGCAGCTGCCGGATGATGTCAAAGATCTGCTCCACCAGCAGCGGCGCCAGCCCCATGGACGGCTCGTCCAGCATCAGCAGCTTGGGATGGCTCATCAGCGCCCGGCCCATGGCCAGCATCTGCTGTTCGCCGCCGGACAGCGTTCCGGCCACCTGCCTGCGCCGCTCCTTCAGCCGCGGGAACCGCTCATACACCTGCTCGATGTCCCCACTGACGTCCCCGCCGCGGCAGTAGCCGCCCATGTCCAGGTTCTCCTGCACCGTCATCTGCTGAAAGATGCGCCGTCCCTCCGGCACCAGCGCCATGCCGCGCCCCACCAGCTTGTGGTTGGGGACGTGCCGCAGCTCCTCGCCTATAAAGCGCACGCTGCCCGTGCGGCTGCGCAGCAGCCCCGCCACGGTGTTCAGCGTGGTGGACTTGCCCGCGCCGTTGGCGCCGATCAGCGTCACCACCTCGCCCTGCTCCACGTGGAAGGACACGTCCTTCACCGCGTGAATGCTGCCGTAGAACACGTTGATATTCTCCACCTGCAGCACGCTGCTCATGCGCTCGCCTCCTTCTTCTTGCCCAGATACGCCTCAATGACCGCCGGGTCCGCCTGGATGTCCGCCGGCGTGCCCTTGGCGATGATGTGCCCAAAGTTCAGCACGCAGATACCCTCGCAGATGTTCATCACCAGGTTCATGTCGTGCTCGATCAGCAGCACCGCGATCTGGAACGTATCCCGTATCTTGCGGATGTTCTCCATCAGCTCCGCCGTCTCCGACGGATTCATTCCCGCCGCCGGCTCGTCCAGCAGCAGCAGGCAGGGATTGGACGCCAGCGCCCGCAGGATCTCCAGCCGCCGCTGCGCGCCGTAGGGCAGGGAGCCTGCCCGTTCGTCGGCGTGGTCCTCCATGTGGAAGATGCTCAGCAGCTCCTCCGTCCGCTCCCGGGCGATGCGCTCCTCCCGGGCATACCGGGGGAAGTGCAGGATGCTGCCCGCCAGCCCGTAGCGCACCGAGTCGTTCATGGCCACCATCAGGTTTTCCGCCACCGTCAGGTCGTTGAACAGCCGGATGTTCTGGAACGTCCGGGCGATGCCCGCCTTGTTCACCTGGGCGGTGGTCATGCTGTGGGTGTCCTTGCCGTCCAGCAGGATGGCCCCCGCCGTGGGCTGGTACACCTTGGTCAGCAGGTTGAACACCGTGGTCTTGCCCGCACCGTTGGGGCCGATCAGCCCCGCGATCTCCGTCCGGCCGATGGTCAGGTCGAAATCCTCCACCGCCTTCAGTCCGCCGAAGGTCACGCCCAGCCCCACGCACTCCAGCACCGGGGACTTGTCCGCGTCCCGCTCCGGCAGCAGCACGGAGGACGGCCTGCTCACCAATTTCGTTTTCGTTGTCACAGCGCCGCACGCTCCTTTCTCTTGGGGACCAGCTTCTCCCGGACAGAGCCGAAGAAGCGCTTCATGGTGGGATTATTGGTGGCCTGCATCACCAGGATCAGCACGATGGCGTACACCAGCATCCGGTAGTCCGCCACCTCCCGCAGCGCCTCCGGCAGCACCGTCAGCACGATGGCCGAGATCACGGAGCCGGGCACGCTGCCCATGCCGCCCAGCACCACGATGACCAGGATCTCGATGGACATGTTATAGTCGAAGGTGGCCGCCTTGATATTGGCCAGCGAGTGGCCGTACAGCACGCCGGCGCACCCGGCGAAGAACGCCGCGATCACGAACACCGCCAGCTTGTACCAGGTGACGCTCAGTCCCACGGACTCCGCCGCGATGCGGTTGTCCCGTATGGCCATGATGGCCCGGCCGTACTTGGAGCGCTTCAGGTTCAGCATCACCACCACCGTCAGCATCACCAGTACCGCGCCGTAGGGCAGCAGGTCCCTGGCCCCGGCGTAGATGGGCGTGGTGTTCAGGCCCAGTGCGCCGCCGGTAAAGTCCAGGTTGGTGATGACGTTCTTGATGATCTCGCCGCAGGCCAGCGTCACGATGGCCAGATAGTCGCCCCGCAGCCGCAGGGCCGGCAGACCCACCAGCAGTCCGAACAGCGCCGCCACCAGGCCGCCCGCCAGCATGCTCACCGGCAGCCGCAGCCCCAGGGGCAGGGGGGTGGTGCTCAGGGCGATGGCCACCAAGCACCCGGAGAACAGTCCCACGGACATGAAGCCCGCGTGGCCCAGGCTCAGCTCGCCCAACAGGCCCACCACCAGGTTCAGCGACACCGCCATCACGATGTACACCGCCGTGGGGATCAGCATATTCGTCACCTGCCGGTTCAGATTCCCGGTATACAGCAGCGCGCCCATCACCACGAACAGGGCGGACACCGCCGCCGCGGTGATCCAGTCGTGCTGCTGCTTCTTCTTTTGTGTCAGCTGCATCTCCTTCACCTCACACCTTCTCCTGCATGGGCTTGCCCAGCAGGCCTGTGGGCTTCACCACCAGCACCGCCACCAGCACGGCGAACACGATGGCGTCCGCCCACAGGGTGGAGATATACGTCTTGGAGGCCTGCTCGATCAGGCCCAGCAGTATGCCGCCCAGCATGGCGCCGGGGATAGACCCGATGCCGCCGAACACCGCCGCCGTAAAGGCCTTGATGCCGGGCATGGCGCCGGTGGTGGGCTTGATGTATGTGTACGTCAGCCCGTAGAACATGCTGGCGAAGGCCGCCAGCGCCGAGCCGATGGCAAAGGTCAGCGTGATGGTCCTGTCCACGCTGATGCCCATCAGCGTGGCGGCGTCCTTGTCCTCTGACACGGCCCGCATGGCCTTGCCCAGCTTGGTCTTGTCGATGAACAGCGTCAGCGCCACCATCAGCACCGCCGTCACCGCCAGGGTCAGCACCGTGATGCCGTCCACCTGCACACCGCCCACCGTAAAGCTGCCCAGTGTCACCAGCTTGGGGTAGGCCATCTGCTGGGAGCCGAAGATCAGCAGTGCCGCGTTCTGCAAAAGGTAGCTGACGCCGATGGCCGTGATCAGTACGCTCAGCGGCGCTGCCTGCCGCAGGGGCTTGTAGGCGCAGAACTCGATGACCACGCCCAACACCGCGCATACCGCGATGCTGACGATCACCGTTACCCACGGCGACAGTCCCATCTGCGCCACCGCCACAATGCCGCTGTAAGCGCCCACCATGATCACATCGCCGTGGGCGAAGTTCAGCATTTTGGCGATACCGTAGACCATGGTGTAGCCCAGCGCGATCAGCGCGTAGATGCTCCCCAGGCTCAGTCCGCTTATTAAAGTCTGTATCAAATTCGTCATAGTCGTCATTCCTTTGCATGGTGTCCGCGCCGCCCTCCCGGCGCCTGGCCGGGAGGGCAGGGGACGTATTGTGAGGAAGGTAGGTAGTAGCTATTATTGGTTATGCCTGCGCGTCAGCGGCCCCGGCGTCAGTGCCCTCAGCGGCATCGGCGGCAGTGTCAGCAGCGCTGTCCTGGCCGAACAGGGTGCCCACGCCGTTCTTGTAGAGGATGGCGCTGGCGGCCTTGCTGGTGTTGCCGTCGGCATTCCAGGTCATGGTGCCGGTCACGCCCTCCACGGTCACGGAGGTCATCACGGCGGCCAGATCGGCGCCGGAGGTGCTGCCGTTGGCGGCCTCCACAGCGGCCTTCACGGCGTACACGGCGTCATAGGCGTCAGCGGCGAACTGGTCGGGGGTGGCGTTGTAGGTGGCCTTGTAGGCCTCCACAAAGGCATGGACCTTGGGGTCGGTGGAGTCAGCGGCGAAGGGGGTCATCATCAGCACGTTGTCCGCGATGGTCACGTCCTGGCTGACCTTGCCCAGGATGCCGTCAAGGCCGTCGCAGCCGAAGAAGTACACGTCATCAGCGAACTTGCCCTTGGCCTGGGTCAGGAAGGTGGAAGCCTCCTCGGCGTAGAAGGGGATGAACACGACCTTGACGCCGGAGGCCACCAGGGTGTTCACCTGGGTGGAGAAGTCGGTGGCGGTAGCGGCGGTGAAGGTCTGGGTCTCCTTGATGGTCATGCCAGACTTCTCGGCCTCCGCCACAAAGGCGTTGTACAGACCGGCGGAGTAGTCGTTGTCGCTCTGATAGAGCACGCCTACCTCATCGGCCAGGCCGTTGTCCTTCAGGTAGTCCGCCGCAGCGGTGCCCTGATAAGAGTCGTAGAAGCAGACGCGGAAGGCCTTGTCGTTGCCGTCGATGCACTTGTCGGCGGAACCGGTGGTCTCCATGATGAACATGTCGTCGGCATTGGCCGCCGCTACGACGGAGGCCGTCTCACCGGACAGCACGCCGCCCAGGCACACGTTCATGCCCCAGTCCATCAGCTTGCCGTAGGCAGCCACGGCGCTCTCGGGATCGCCCTGGGAGTCCTGGAAGCTCAGCTCCAGCTGCTTGCCGCCTACGCCGCCGGCCTCGTTGATCTCCTTGACAGCCAGCTCTGCGCCGTGCTGCACGGACAGACCGTAGTTGGCGTAGCCGCCGGTCAGGGGGCCGACGCCGCCCAGCTTGATGGTCTCGGCGGTGCCGGCGTTATCACCGGCGGTGCCGTTGTCGGTCTTGCTGCCGCAGGCGACGAGGCTGAATGCCATCACGCACGCCATCAACATGGCAAATACTCTCTTTTTCATGGTTCTTGTCTCCTTTTCGTTTGTTTTGGCCCGGAAGGGTCGTTCTTGCTTGTTCTCAGCGTTTTCTTACGCTTTCTTGCCTGTTCCATGATGTAGTCAACAGGAAATTTCGGGCGATTTTTGTCTCCTGCCCAGGGGAGATATACAAAAAAGCGGCTCCGCCAGTGGCGGAGCCGCTTCGCTGTATCCTGTCAGCGTCTATGCGACTGTCCGTACCAAAGGCGTGTATCTGGACGAAATAACGACCAGCAGCAGGGCGAAAATAATAATGGACGCCAGCAGAATGGCGCCCAGTACGGACAGAATGACGATATTAGAAGCGGCGCAAGCGCAGCAGAAAGCGACGCCGGCGCAGGCGGCGGTCATCATGCTATTCATGCTGGAATTCATCTTGCGCTCCATCATCGTGGCCGCCTCCTTTCGCTTCGGAAATGTTGGGCCTATTTTAGCAAAGCCCTCCGCCGATGTCAACGGCCATTCCACACAAATTGGCATCAAGTTACACAAATGACCACTATATAGATTATGCAGCTTGCACAAAAACGGAGTAAAATTTGCCAATAACTGGAAATTCTTTGGCCCGGCGACCGGCGAAAAAGGGCGGGAAATAGCGGCCGGAAAAGCGTCGCTTTCCGGCAAAAGGGGGCCGTTTTCCGGCGGCGGAAGAGGGGAAAAGAGGGAGAATTTGTCGGTGGCAGGTGGCGGCGAAGAGCAGAAAAACGCCATTGCTGGCAAAATGTGCGACAATGTCGGACGCAGATACTTGCTTTTTTCGCGTTATTCTGTAAAATATACAGCGGACAACAACATAGAACAAGCAAGAAAGCATGAGAAAATGCGTGGACAAAGCGAGAAAAGCGCACCAGAAAGCGGCAAAATAGGGATATGGTCGCATAAAAAATGGTACCAGCGTGCACCTTTTTGAACGCGTATACGCAGATTGGAATAAATTTGTTATAAATAGTGGAATATCACTATTTTGCGCTGATTTGACACCGCGCGCGAATTCAGCGCAGGGGCCGGCCCGCCGGGCAGGGGTGTCATTCGGGTTGGGCGGATGTGCCTAAAGGTACTTGCTGCGCGGCGCAGGTCAAAGGCACTTGTTGCGCTGCGTCGAGGACGCCGGCCCCTACGGGAGGACGGATTGCCGCGGGCGCGGAGCGCCCTTACAATGACACCTCATCCGGCGCTGCGCGCCACCTTCCCCTCAAGGGGAAGGCAGAGGGGATACCGCGTCTGCGGGCGCGGCGGGCGGACGTAGGCATCGGCCCCTACGGAGGGGGACGGATTGCCGCGTCGCTTCGCTCCTCGCAATGACAACGTTGAGCGGGCCGTACCCTAAAGGCACTTGCTGCGCAGCGTCGGGGACGCCGGCCCCTACAAAGGCTCAACGGGAGCTTTTACGGCGGGCGCGGCGGAGGGGAGCGAGGCGCGGGGAGAGAGATTTTTGACGGAGGGACGTATGCAGACACCAAAGCACCCGATACGGAGTATATGTATCATGGCGTCAGTGCTGCTGGCGCTGTTTCTGCTGTCCTTTGTGCTGGGGCGCTACGATGTGCCGCTGGCGCAGCTGCTGAAAATACTGCTCTCCGGGATATTCCCCATAGAGCAGACGTGGACAGACAACATGGCCATCGCGGTACTGAACGTCCGGCTGCCCCGCATCCTGCTGGCCTGCCTGGTGGGGTGCGCCCTGTCCGCCGCGGGCACCGGGTATCAGACGGTGTTTCAGAACCCTATGGCCGCGCCGGATATTCTGGGCGCGTCCTCCGGGGCCTGCACCGGGGCGGCGCTGGCCATCCTGACGGGGCAGAGCAGCGTGATGATCACGGTGTTTGCCTTCGGCTTCAGCCTGCTGTCGGTGGCGCTGGTGTATCTGGTGGGGAGCCACGCCCGGGGGAGCCGGGTGATGAACCTGCTGCTGGCGGGCATCATGGTGGGGTCGCTGTTCTCCGCCTGTACCTCCTATATCAAGCTGGTGGCGGACCCCACCAACCAGCTGCCGGAGATCACCTACTGGCTGATGGGCAGCCTGTCCGGGACGCGGATGTCCACGGTGACCTTTGCTGCGGTGTGCATGGCGGTGGGCCTGGTACCGCTGCTGCTGCTCCGGTGGCGGATGAACCTGCTGACGCTGTCGGCGGACGAGGCCCGGGCCATGGGCATACACACGGACCGGCTGCGGCTGGCGGTGATCCTGTCGGCCACGGTGCTGACGGCGGCGGCGGTGTCCGTGTCTGGCATGATCGGCTGGGTGGGACTGGTGATCCCGCACCTGAGCCGCCGCATCGTAGGCAACGACTGCCGGAAGCTGCTGCCCATGGCCTGCCTGTTCGGGGCGGCGTTTCTGCTGCTGGTGGACAACATGGCCAGAAGCCTGACCGCTACGGAGATACCCATCGGTATCCTCACGGCCTTCGTGGGGGCGCCGTTCTTTATCCATCTGATGGTGAAGGGAGGCGACCGCCCGTGACGCTGACCGTGGAGCATCTGACCTTCGCCTATCCCAAGGGGGCGGAGGTGCTGCGGGACGTCTCGTTCTCCGTTTCCGCCGGGGAGTTCCTGTCTGTGCTGGGGGCCAACGGCGCGGGAAAGAGCACGCTGTTCCGCTGCCTGCTGGGCGGGCTGGAGGACTATACCGGCACCATCGCCCTGGACGGGCGGGACGTGCGGACGCTGCACCGCCGGGAGATGGCCGCCCACATTGCCTATATCCCGCAGATCCACCGGCCCACCTTCGGCTATTCGGTGCTGGACACCGCGCTGATGGGGCTGACCCGGCATTTGTCGCCGTTTCAGAGCCCCTCCAGGGAGCTGGAGGATCGCGCCATGGCGGCGCTGGAGAAGCTGGGCGTGGACCGGCTGGCCCAGCGGAACTTCGCCACGCTGTCCGGCGGCGAGCAGCAGCTGGTGTTGATCGCCCGGGCGCTGTGCCAGGAGTCGGACATTCTCATCATGGACGAGCCCACGGCGTCGCTGGACTACGGTAACCAGCTGCGGGTGCTGGAGCAGGTCGGCGCCCTGTCGCAGCAGGGATACACGGTGCTGCTGTCCACCCACGACCCGCAGTACGCCCTGCGGTTCTCCCGCCGGGTGCTGGCGCTGCAGGACGGCGCGGTGGCGGCGGAGGGCGAGACACGGCAGGTGCTGACGCCGGAGCTGATACGGCGGCTGTACGGCGTGGAGTCCGTGCTGGTGGACACACCGGAGGGCACGGCGCTGCTGCCGGTACGGGGAGGCGGCGCGGATGTTTGAGTGGACGGCCGAGTCCATCGGCTTTATGGAGGACGCCTGCCGCCGGACGGACTTTCACAAGAGACTGGCCGGGATGCTGGCGCCGGAACTGAAGCCAACGGACCGTATCTGCGACGCCGGATGCGGGCTGGGGTATCTGTCGCTGGCGCTGGCGCCCTATGCGGCCCATGTGACGGCGGCGGAGCGGGACGATGCGGCGCTGGCGGTGCTGCGGCGGGAGCTTGCCGCGCGGGGCGTTGCGAACGTGACGCCGCTGTGCACTGATATATTGGCCTATACCCCGGCGGAGAAGTTCGACGCCATGGTGTTCTGCTTTTTCGGCAGCATGGAGGAGATACTGGCCGCTGCCCTCCGCCAATGCCGTGGCACGGTGCTGGCCGTGGTGCGTGACGACGTGTGCCACCGCTTTTCCGGGGCGCCCCGTGCGCCGGGCCGCCATAGCTTCGATGCCGCCTGCGGTGTGCTGGACGCCCACGGTATCCCCTATACGGCGCAGCGTGCGGCGCTGGACTTTCCCCAGCCCTTCCGGACGATAGCGGACGCGGGCCGCTTCCTGACGCTGTACGGCAAGGGGGAGACGGCGGAGGAGGACGTCCGGGCAAGACTTGTTTCCACCGGCGACGCGGAGTTCCCATGGGAGCTTCCGGGCGTGCGCCATTTTGGAATAGTGAGATTTTCAATGAAAGAAGGAGAAAACAGATGAAAAACGCAAAGAGACTGCTGGCGCTGCTGCTGGTGCTGGTGATGAGCGTCAGCCTGTTCGCCTGCGGACAGAAGCAGACCGATCAGACGGACCAGGGGCAGGACGCCCAGGGCGAGCCCACCCGTGTGTTCACGGATTCCTGTGGCCGTGAGGTCAAGGTGCCCGCCGACATCCAGAAGGTGGCCGTGTCCGGCCCGCTGGCCCAGATGGTGGTGTTCGCCATCGCCCCGGACAAGATGGTGGGCGTGGCCAACGAGTGGGACGAGACCGCCAAGAAGTATTTCGACCAGAAATATCTGGACCTGCCCCTGCTGGGCCAGTTGTACGGCGGCAAGGGCGAGCTGAATCTGGAGACGCTGATGGCGGTGGAGCCGGACGTGGTCATCGACGTAGGCGAGCCCAAGGACAGCATTGCGGAGGACCTGGATGGCCTGCAGGAACAGACCGGCATCCCCGTTGTCCACATTGACGCCTATCTGGCCACCATGGACGAGACCTATGCCATGCTCAGCGACCTGCTGGCTATGCCCAACGAGGGTCAGGCCCTGGCCGACTACTGCCGCAATGCCTATGATACCGTCAAGGCCATTGTGGACGGCGTGGAGAAGGCGGACGTGCTGTATGTCACCGGTGAGGAGGGCCTGAACGTCATCGCCAGGGACTCCTATCACGCTGAGGTCATCGACATGCTGTGCAATAATCTGGCTGTGGTGGACGAGCCGTCCAGCAAGGGCACCGGCAACGAGGTGGACATGGAGCAGATCCTGAACTGGGACCCCTCTATCGTGTTCTTCGCCCCCGGCAGCATTTACAGCACCGTGGCGGACAACGAGAACTGGCAGACCATCCCCGCCATCAAGGACGGCAAGTACTACGAGGTGCCCTTCGGCCCCTATAACTGGATGGGCTTCCCGCCCAGCGTGCAGCGCATCCTGGGCATGCAGTGGATGGCCAAGGTCCTGTACCCCGAGGCGGCGGATTATGATATGTATGAGAACGTCCAGACGTATTTCCAGCTGTTCTATCACTGCGACCTGACCATCGACCAGTACAACGCGCTGGTGGCCAATTCCCTGCCTGCGGCGGACAAGGCTGCGTAAGTCGATTTTTCGGTATCCGGAAGGAGAACACGCCATGAACAACATCTTTCAGACGCTGGTGTACCAGCGGGAGAAGCGGAAGGACGCCGTGCTGGTCACCATCGTCTGGGACGACGGCTCCGCGCCCCGGGGCAAGGGGAGCCAGATGCTGGTGGGGGAGGACGGGCTGTTGTCCGGCACCATCGGCGGCGGCGCGGTGGAGCTGCGGTCCATACAGATGGCCCAGGCCATGCTGGGCGGGGAGGAGATCCCCGCGATGAAGGAGTTCAAGCTCAGCCGGGACGGCGAGCTGGGCATGGCCTGCGGCGGCGACGTGACGGTGCTGTTCACGCCGGCGTATCTGGCCGATACCGGCTGGGACGCGCTGGCGGCGGAGGTGCTGCACCGGGTGCGCGGAAGGGTTCCCGGCTGGCTGGCGCTGCCACTGGACGGGGCGCTGCCCCGTGTCACCGACGAGCAGGACGGCGGAGAAGGGGTGTTCTCCATGGAGCTGCCGGTGGGCGAGCGGGCGGTCATCTTCGGCGCGGGGCACATCGCCCGGGCGCTGGTACCGCTGCTGCGCACGGTGGGGTTCCGGCCGGTGGTCATGGACGACCGGGAGGGCTTTGCCACCCGCGAGAATTTCCCCCAGGCGGACGAGACGATATACGGCAGCTTCGAGAGGATCGGGGAGTACCTGATGCTGACGCCGGAGGACTATGTGGTCATCATGACCAACGGCCATGAGCACGACTTTCAGGCGGAGGAGCAGGTGCTGCGGCAGGAGACGGCCTATGTGGGCGTCATCGGGTCACGGAAAAAGACGGCCTACGTCAGCCAGCGGCTGCGGGACGCGGGGATACCGCAGGAGAAGATCGATTTCGTGCACACGCCGGTGGGCACCGCCATCAAGGCGGTGACGCCGGAGGAGATCGCGGTGTCCATCGCCGGGGAGATGATCTGCGTCCGCGCCACCCGGCGCGAGGCGGCAGGCGAGGTGAAGCATGGCTGCCCCATGCATTGAGCACCTGTTCCTCACCGGGGAGAAGGGCGTGGGGAAGTCTACGCTGGTGCGGTATCTTTTGCAGGGGCATAGCCCCTGCGGGTTCCGCACGGTCCGGGTGGAGGGGGTGCTGGAGCGGCCGTCGGTGCATCTGCTGCCCGCCGTGGGCGGGACGCCGGCGGCGGAGAACCTGCTGTTTTACTGCGGAAAATACGACCCGGCGCGGTTTGAGACGCTGGGCGTGGACGCGCTGGCGGACCGCAGCGGCGACGTGCTGCTGATGGACGAGCTGGGGCCGGGGGAGTCCGGCGCGGAGAGATTCTGCGCGGCGGTGCTGTCGGCACTGGACGGCGAGCTGCCGGTGCTGGGGGTATTGCAGAAGGCGGAGACGCCGTTTCTCCGGGCGGTGGCGTCACACCCGCGGGTGCGGGTGGTGGCGGTGACACCGGAAAACCGGGACGCGCTGCGGCAAGAGCTGCGGTGGGACAACGGCTGCATACGGCACAAGTGAACAGGATACGGAGACCGCCCGGACATTTTGTCCGGGCGGTCTTTGTCAAAAGGTGGATTTTTCCGGGCGTTTCTGGTATAGTGGAATGAAAGACGTACCGAGGAAAAACTGGGGAGGTGGCGCAGTGGAGCTGCGGATCATCACGGGCCGGGCCGGCGCGGGAAAAAGTAAACGGGTGCTGGAGACCATCGCGGCGCGGCGGGCGCAGCGGCAGCAAGTGCTGCTGGTGCCGGAGCACGCCACCCACGAGGCGGAGCTGGACCTCTGCCGGGCGCTGGGGGACACCGCTAGCCGGGACGCGGAGGTGCTGAGCTTCCAGAGCCTGGCCACCCGGGTGCTGGCCCAGACCGGGGGATTGGCGGACATCACGCTGGACAACGGCGGAAAGATATTGACCATGCGAAAGGCGCTGCAGGACGTATCGTCGTACCTGACGGTGTTCTCGCGGCCGTCCCAGCGGCCGGCGTTCCTGCGGGAGCTGGTGGCGCTGGCGGACGAGCTGTACGCGTATCAGATCGCGCCGGAACTGCTGATGCAGCAGGTGAAGGACGTTCCGGGGGCGGCGGGGGACAAGCTGCGCTCCACGGCGCTGCTGTTCGGCGCCTACGACGCGCGGCTGCACGGCGGCGGGCATGACGCCCGCTCCAGGGTGCAGAAGCTGTGCGACGCGCTGCCGGAGGCCGGGTATCTGGCGGGGAAGGACATCTATATCGACGGGTTCTCCTACTTCAACCGGACGGAGGAGGACATCATCGCGGCGGCGCTGCGGCAGGCCAACAGCGTGACGGTGACGCTGCTGGGGGACGACAGCGACCCGCAGCTGTTCCGCAACGGCGTGCAGCAGCGGCAGAGGCTGAAGAGACTTGCGAAAAATGAGCGGTGCAGGTGTGAAGTGGAAAACCTTGTCAGAGAGGGCGGCACAGCGCTTGCACATCTGGAAAAGCACTTTTTCGGCGCGGAGGAGCCCTGGAAGGGAGAGGACGCGCCTATCGCGCTGTACCAGGCCCACACGGCCCACTCCGAGGTGGAGTATGTGTCGGCACAGCTGCGGCGGCTGGCGCAAAGGGGCGTCCGCTGGCGGGATATGGCTGTGGCGGCGCGGAATATGGAGATGTACGGCCCGCTGCTGGAGGCGGTGTTCCGCCGGGACGGCATACCGGCGTACATCAGCCGGAGAAGCGACATTTTGCAGCAGCCGGTGCTGACGCTGCTGCTGTCCGCCGTGGACGCGGTGACAGGCGGGTTCGAGTATGAGGACGTGTTCCGGTTTCTCAAGACCGGCATGACGGAGCTGACGGAGGCGGAGTGCGACCTGCTGGAAAACTACGTCATCCGCTGGGAGATACGGGGCAGCATGTGGCTGCGGGACCGGGACTGGACGGCAGACCCGGACGGCTACAGCGGGGAGATGACCGCCTATCGCCGGGAGCAGCTGGAGCGGATCAACGACGTGCGGCGGAAGGTGCGCACGCTGTTTTTACCCCTGAGCGAGGGAATGAAAGCCAATAAAACCGTGCGGGGTAAGGCGGAAGTGCTTTACAGGTTCGCGGAGGACGCCGGGACGCCCGGCGTGCTGGAACGGCGGGAAAAGGAGCTGCTGGAGCAGGGACAGGTGCAGGCGGCGGAGGAGTACGCCCAGCTGTGGCGCATCTTCTGCGGCGTGCTGGACCAGTTCGTGGAGCTGCTGGGCGACACGGAGGTGGACGGGGACGAGTTCGCGCGGCTGCTGCGGCTGACGCTGAGCCAGTACGCGGTGGCGACCATCCCGGCCACGCTGGACCAGGTGAAGGTCAGCCCGCTGACCCGCAACGACCGGCACACGGTGAAGTATCTGTTTTTGCTGGGGGCCAACGACCATGTGCTGCCCACGGTGGAGAAGCCCGGCGGGATACTGGACGGGCAGGAGCGGGAGATATTGCAGCAGCAGGGGATATTGCTGTCGGACGCCACCTTCGACCCGCTGAGCAACGAATTGCAGAACATCTACGCGGCGCTGGCCCAGCCCACGGAGGCGCTGACGGTGTCCTGGTGCGTGGGGGACGAGAGCGGCGCGAAGCTGCTGCCGTCCTTTGTGGTGGAGCGCATCCGCAGGCTGTTCCCCGGTGTGGAGGTGCAGCGGGAGGACGGCGCGTACCGCAGGGAGCTGCCTGCGGCGGCGCTGGCACTGGCGGCGCAGCGGCCCGACGGGGCGCTGTGGCGGTATTTCCGGGAGCGGGGAGAGGCGGAGACGCTGGAGAAAATGGCGGCGGCCCGGGCCATGGGCCGGGGACGACTGTCCCCCGGCGCGGTGCGGAGCCTGTACGGCAGCACGGTGGCCATGTCCGCCTCGCGGCTGGACAGGATGAAGAGCTGTCACTTCGGCTATTTCATGGAGTACGGCCTGCGGGCCAAGGAGCGGACCAGGGCGGATTTCCAGGCGCCGGAGGTGGGCACGTTCATCCACTATCTGCTGGAGAACGTCCTGCGGGACGTGGAGCGGCTGGGACGGCGGCCGGAGCGGCCGGCGCTGGCGGCCATGGTGCGGCGGTACACAGAGGAGTACGCCCAGGCGGTCATCGACGGCTACGGCGAGAAGTCGGCGCGGTTCCGGTATCTGTTCTCCCGGCTGCGGGAGACGGCGCTGATGATCGTGGAGAACGTGCTGGACGAGCTGGACAGCTCGGATTTCCGGCCGCTGGCCTTTGAACTGGGCTTCGGCGGGCGGAACGGGCAGCTGCCGGCCATCACGGTGACGGCGGGGGACACCACGCTGTCCGTCACCGGAAAGGTGGACCGGGTGGACGGCTGGCTGAAGGACGGCAGGCTGTATCTGCGGGTGGTGGACTATAAGACCGGGAGGAAGAGCTTCGACCTGGCGGACGTGCGGTACGGACTGGGGATACAGATGCTGCTGTATCTGTTCGCCCTGCAGCGGCACGGCGGGAAATATTTTGGCATGCCGGTGGAGCCGGCGGGGGTGCTGTATCTGCCGGCGCGGGACGTGATATGCCGGGGGGACAGGGCCATCGCGCCGGAGGCCCTGAAAAAGAAGCTGCAGAAGGAATTGCAGCGGACGGGCATGGTGCTGTCCGACCCGGAGGTGCTGACGGCCATGGAGCACAGCGCGCTGGAGGAGCCGTGCTATCTGCCGGCGGCGGTGAAAAAGGGCGGCGGAGCGGGCTGTGTGCTGGCGGACACGGCGCAGATGGGAAAAATGGGGCGGTATGTGGACAGCCTGCTGCGGCAGGCGGCCCGGGAGCTGGGCGGCGGCAACATCGACGCGGACCCCTACTGCCGGGGGCCGCAGGAGAGCGCCTGCGACTGGTGCCCCTTTGCATCGGCCTGCTGGTTCGACGAGAAGCGGGACAAGCCGCGGTATACGAAGAAAACGACGCCGGAGGACTTCTGGCAGCTGGCGGACAAGGAGGTGACGGAGCGTGGCTAAGGAGGAGCTGACCACAGAACAGCTGAAAACGGTAGAGGACCGGGACGGCAGGCTGCTGGTGTCCGCCGCTGCCGGCTCCGGCAAGACGAAGGTGCTGGTGGAGCGAGTATTCGACTATATGGCGGAGGAGCGCTGCCACATCGACGACTTCCTCATTATCACGTTCACACGGGCGGCGGCGGCCGAGCTGCGGACGAAGCTGGCCGCGGAGCTGGCGCGGCGGGTGGCGGAGGACCCGGAGAACGGACATCTGCGGCAGCAGATGTTCCGGGTGTATCAGGCGGACATCAAGACGGTGGACGGCTTTTGCGCGGGGCTGCTGCGGGAGCACATCCACCTGCTGGAGCCGGTGGCGGGGCGGAGTTTGACACCGGATTTCCGGATACTGGACGAGGCGGAGGCGGACACGCTGAAGGAGCGGGCACTGGCGGACACGCTGGAGGCGTTCTACCAGCGGATCGAGCAGGGGGACGAGGGCGGACGGCTGCTGGCGGACACGCTGGGCTTCGGTCGGGACGACCGGACGCTGGCGGAGCTGGTGCCGGAGCTGCACGGAAAGCTGCAGAGCCATCCCTACCCGGACCGGTGGATGGAGAAGGCGGCGGAGAGCTGGTCGGACCTGCCGGAGCGGCTGAGCGACAGCGTGTACGGCCGGACCATCATGGAGGACACGGTGCGCCGCGCGGGCTATTGGGCCGGGCAGCTGGAGCGGGCCGTGGAGGAAATGGCGGACTGCGAGAAGGTGTACAAGGCCTATGCGGAGCGGTTCCTGGAGGCGGCGGCCATGCTGCGGGGCTATGAGACGGCGGCGCAGGAGGGCTGGGACGCCATGGGACGGGTGTGGTCCAAGCCGGGGAGACTGGGCAGCGTGCGGGGGGAAGGCTATGAAGAGATAAAAAACGCCGCGCAGGCGGTGTGGAAGAGGTGCAAGGCGGAGGCGGAGAAGCTGGCTGCGCCGTATCAGACCACGGAGACGGAGGCGCTGGACGACCTGCGGGCCATCGCGCCGGCCATGCGGGCGCTGCTGCACCTGACGGAGGCGTTCGACAGGCGGTTCCGGGCGGAGAAGGTAAGGCGGAACGCCATGGATTTCTCCGACCAGGAGCACTATGCCGTGCAGCTGCTGGTGCGGCCCGACGGGACGCCCACGGAGCTGGGGGAGCAGGTGTCACAGCGGTACCGGGAGATCATGGTGGACGAGTATCAGGACACCAACGAGGTGCAGAACTGGATCTTCCGGGCGATCTCGCGGCGGGGGGAGAATATCTTCACCGTGGGCGACGTGAAGCAGAGCATCTACCGGTTCCGGCTGGCGGAGCCGAAGATATTTCTGGGAGAGTTCAGGGCCTATGCCGACGCGGAAAAGGCACAGCCGGGGCAGCCCCGGCGGCGGGTGCTGAGCCGCAACTTCCGCTCCCGGCGGGAGGTGCTGGACGCCACGAATTTCGTGTTCGCGGCCATCATGTCCCGGGAAATGGGAGAGCTGGACTATACGGAGGAGCAGTATCTGCACTTCGGGGCGACATACTATCCGGAGGCGGCGCGGGAGGTGGAGCTCCACTATCTCAGCGTGGAGGACACGAAGGACGAGCGGTTCGACACGGTGGAGGCAGAGGCGCGGTTCGTGGCCCGGCGCATACGGCGGATGCTGGACGAGGGGTTCACCGTCCGGGGCGCGGACGGCGGGATGCGGCCGGTGGAGCCGGAGGACATCGTGATATTGATGCGCTCGCCCAGCGCGCGGATGGCGGCGTTCACCGCGGCGCTGGAGCGGGAGGGCATCCCCTGCGACGGCGGGGAGAGCGAGGACTTTTTTGCCGCCATGGAGGTGGCGGTGGTGCTGTCGCTGCTGGAGATCGTGGACAATCCGCGGCAGGACGTGCCGCTGATCGCGGTGCTGCGCTCGCCGCTGGTGGGCATGAGCGCCGACCGGCTGGCGGAGATACGGGCCTTACAGCCGGAGGGGGACTACTATGAGGCGCTGCGGCGGGACGAGAGCGCGGATGCGCAGGCGTTTCTGACGCTGCTGGAGGAGCTGCGGCAGGCGGCGCGGGAGATGTCCGCGGACAAGCTGCTGTGGTATATCTATGACCGGTGCCGGGTGCAGGCCATCTTCGGCGCTATGGAGGACGGCGGCGCGCGGCAGGCGCGGCTGACGGCGCTGTACGACTACGTGCAGCGGCTGGTGCAGGGGGGAAGGACGGGGCTTTTCGACTGCGTGAGCCACCTGCGGCAGCTGCTGGAAAAGGACAGCGCGCCGGACATCACCGCCGCGCGGGCGGCGGGGGGCGTGCGCATCATGAGTGTGCATCGGTCCAAGGGCCTGGAGTTCCCGGTAGTGTTCCTGGCGGACCTGAACAGAAAATTCAAAAACCAGAGCACGGACAGCGCCGTGCTGGTGCACCCCCAGCTGGGGGTGGGCGCAGAGCGGGTGGAGCGCGAGCGGCGGCTGCGGTATGTGACCGTGTCCAAAACGGCGCTGGCGCTGACGCTGGAGCGGGAGGCCAAGGCCGAGGAGCTGCGCATCCTGTATGTGGCCATGACCCGTGCGCAGGAGAAGCTGATCATGGTGTGTTCCCGGCGGAATCCGGGGAAGCATCTGGAGGAGCTGTGCGCCATGGCGGCGCTGCCGGTGCCGCCGGAGGCGGTGGCGGCGGCGGAGCGCCCCGGCGACTGGCTGCTGCTGGCGCTGCTGAACACCCGGCAGGCGGGGGAGTTCCACGCCGAGACGGGGATGCGCCCGGCGGTGCTGACGGACGGCCCGGAGGGCCTGGTGGTGCGGCTGCACCACATCAGCGGCGGAGAGGACGGGGACGCGGCGGCGCCGGCGGAGGAAACGGCTGCGCAGGCGCCGGACGTGCGGCCGGACGAGGCGGCGTTGGCCTTTCGGTATGGTCACGATGCGGCCGCGGCGACGCCCTCCAAGGTGACGGCCACCCAGCTGAAGGGGCGGGCCATCGACCAGGAGATCGCAGAGGGGACGCTGCCGCCCCGGCGGACCGCCGCGCCGGAGAAGCCGCGGTTCATGCAGGAGAAGCACGGACTGACCGGCGCGGAGCGGGGCACGGCCATGCATCTGATGATGCAGTTCCTGCCTGCAGACACGGCGGCGGAGCCGGAGGCGGTGCGCGCCGCGGCGGAGACGCTGACGGCGCGGCGGCTGCTGACGCCGGAGCAGGCGGCGGCGCTGGACATACCGGCGCTGGTGCGCTTTCTGGCGTCGCCGCTGGCGGAGCGGATACGCCGCGCGCCGCAGGTGTGGCGGGAGTATCGCTTCGCGCTGCTGACGGATGCGGCCATCTATGACCCGGCGGCTGCGGGGGAGGAGATGCTGCTGCAGGGCGTGGCGGACTGCGTATTCCAGACGCCGGAGGGCCTGGCGGTGGTGGACTTCAAGACCGACCGGGTGACGGCGGCGGAGGCGCCGCAGCGGGCGGAGGCGTACCGGACGCAGCTGGACGCCTACGCCGGGGCGCTGGAGCGGATACTGGAAAGACCGGTGCGGGAGCGGATATTGTACTTCTTTGCCTGCGGCGAGGAAATTTCTTTGTGAAAATTGCGAAAAATGCTTGCAATCGCGGGGAGAGTGTGCTATTATCACAGTTGCGTTTGCAGCGTAAGCCGCGGCGACGAGTGAACCAGAAAGGGGTGAACATGAGCAATGAAGGAAGGAATCCATCCCAATTATCAGCAGACTACTATCAAATGCGCCTGCGGTAATGTGATTGAGACAGGTTCTACGAAGAAGGATATTCGCGTGGAAGTCTGCTCTAAGTGTCACCCCTTCTTCACCGGCAAGCAGAAGCTGGTGGATACCGGCGGACGTGTTGCCAAGTTCAACAAGCGCTTCGGCCTGGACAAGTAAACGGGACACATCACATACGGAGCCCGCACCGATGGTGCGGGCTTCGTTTTTTCCGTTTTACATTTAAGGGAAGATAGGGTATAATCGTGAAAAACCATTGGAATGAGGCAGGGTATGGAACGAAAGACCATTGAGGAAGGCAAGAAGGGCGCGCGGGACTATGCGGTGCTGGTGGGGCTGAGGTCCCCGGTGCTGGGCAGGGACAGCGCGGACGAGGAGAGCCTGGCGGAGCTGGCGGCACTGGTGGAAACGGCCGGCGGCGAGAGCGTGGGCATGATCTTACAGAGCCGGGAGAAGCCCGACCCCCACAGCTTTATCGGCGAGGGAAAGGTGGAGGAGGTCAAGCGCATGGTGGACAACAGCGAGGCCACCATGGTGATCTTCGACAACGATCTGTCGCCGTCGCAGGTGCGGGTGCTGACGGAGCTGTGCGGCGTGCAGGTGCTGGACCGCAGCGGGCTGATACTGGACATCTTCGCCCAGCGGGCGCGGACCAGGGAGGGCTGTTTGCAGGTGGAGCTGGCGCAGTACCAGTATCTGCTGCCCAGATTGATCGGCATGTGGAGCCATCTGGAGCGGCAGGGCGGCACCGGCGGCTCGCCCATCGGCACCAAGGGCCCCGGCGAGACGCAGCTGGAGACCGACCGGCGGCACATCCGGCGGAAGATCGACAAGCTGAAGGAGGAGCTGGAGGAGGTGCGGCGGGTACGCGCCACCCAGCGCCAGCGGCGGCAGAAGAACGAGATCCCGGTGGTGGCCATCGTGGGCTATACCAACGCGGGGAAGTCCACGCTGCTGAACGCCATCACCGGGGCGGGGATACCGGCCAACAACCGGCTGTTCGACACGCTGGACACCACCACGCGGCTGCTGACCGTCAGCGATACGCTGGACGTGGTGATCTCCGACACGGTGGGATTTATCCGGAAGCTGCCCCACCAGCTGGTGGAGGCCTTCAAGGCCACGCTGGAGGAGCTGGAGTACGCCGACCTGCTGCTGCACGTCATCGACGCCAGCAATCCGGAGTGGCAGGAGCAGGCGCGGATCGTGGATGAACTGATCAGGGAGCTGGGGGCGGAGAGCATCCCCTGCATCCGGGTGTACAACAAGTCCGACCTGGCGTTTGCCTTCCAGCGGGACAAGGAGGGGGACGCGGTGTCCGTGTCCGCTAAGACCGGAGAGGGGCTGGAGCGGCTGCTGGCGGCCATCGACAAGAAGCTGGACAAGGGGACCAAGCGGGTGACGCTGCATCTGCCCTATGACAAGGCCGGGGCACTGGACAGCCTGTACCGGGAGGCCAAGGTGGAGAGCGTGGAGTACGGCGAGACGGTGGACGTGGTGGCGGTGTGCACGCCGCGGGTCATCGGACAGCTGAAGGACTACATCGAGGGATGGACGGAGCCCAAGGAGGACTGGGAATGAGCGATTTCCGCGTACCCTACGGCCCGGCGGAGACGGAATTCACCGAGAAGCGGTCGCGGTTCATCGGCCACCTGCTGCCGGTGGAGACGGAGGAGCAGGCCCGGGAGTTCATCGCGCAGATGAAGAAGAAATACTACGACGCGCGGCACAACTGCTGGTGCTATCTCATCGGCAGCGATCTGCTGCGCTACGGCGACGACGGCGAGCCCCAGGGCACGGCGGGGCAGCCCATGCTCAACGTGTTCCAGCGGGAGAACGTGACCAACGTGGTGTGCGTGGTGACGCGGTACTTCGGGGGCATCCTGCTGGGGGCCGGAGGGCTGACGCGGGCGTACTCCAAAAGCGCGAGAGACGCGCTGGCGGCGGCGGGTGTCGCGGAGATGGGCCTGTGGGCCGCGGCGGAGATACCGTGCCCCTACGCGCTGTTCGAGCGGGTGAAGGGCGAGGTGGCGGCGCAGGGCGGCACGGTGGACGAGGCAGAATATGGCGCGGACATCCGGCTGAAGGTGTCGCTGCCGGCGGAGAACACGGCGGCGCTGCAGGAACGGCTGACGGAGCTGTCGGCCGGCGGCATCGCCGTGGCGGTGACGGCGGAGGAATACCGGCCGGGGCCGAGAACAGAGCTGTGAAGCAAGCCCTCCGGCCAAGCCGGAGGGCGATTTCATATCCAACATAGCCAATATGGGAGTCCCCGGAGACGAAGGTCTCCGGGGACTTTTTGCACTTTTGCACCTTTTGGGGCGGCGGGCATAGGATGGCATGAGTACAAAGGAGGTACCGGTATGGAGGAATATCTGATCACCGCGCGGTCGGTGACCCAGGCGCAGCGCATGGCGCAGCTGCTGGAGCGAAAGGGACTGCGGGCGGCGGCGGGACGCGCGCCCATGGGGCTGACAGGCAAGGGATGCGGGTATGTGCTGCGGATCAGGGGCAGGATGCGCACGGAGGCGGCGCTGGGACTGCTGCGGGAGGCGGGCTTTGCGCCCGGACGGGTGTTTGTGCGCCAGGATGAGGAGTACAGGGAGGCGGAGCTATGATCTATTTTGACGCAGGGGCCACCACGCTGCAGAAGCCGGAGACGGTGGCCCGGGCCATGCACCGGGCGGTGTCGTCGCTGTCCTCACCGGGGCGGGGGAGCTATCCCGCCACCAGGGCGGCGGAGGCAACGGACTACGCCTGCCGCGCGCTGGCGGCGGAGCTGTTCGGCGTGGAGGACCCGGCGCGGGTGGTGTTTACCTCCTGCGCCACCCACGGGCTGAATATCGCCATCCGCACGCTGGTGAAACCCGGCGGCCGTGTGGTCATCTCCGGGTATGAGCATAACGCCGTGACGCGGCCGCTGCACGCCATCCCCGGGGTGGAGATCGCCGTGGCGGACGGGCCGCTGTTTGACGGGGAGGAGATGGTGCGGCAGTTCGCCGCCGCACTGGAGCGCCCGGCAAGCGCGGTGATCTGCACCCATGTATCCAATGTGTTCGGCTATCGGCTGCCGGTGGAGCGCATCGCGGCGCTGTGCCGGGAGAAGGGCGTGCCCCTTGTGCTGGACGCCTCCCAATCCGCCGGGATGCTGCCGGTGGACATGGCAGCGCTGGGGGCGGCGTTTATCGCCATGCCGGGGCACAAGGGGCTGTACGGCCCCCAGGGGACGGGACTGCTGCTGTGCGGCATGGATCCGGAGCCGCTGCTGCGGGGCGGGACGGGGTCGCAGTCCATCCTGCAGGAGATGCCGGAGGAGCTGCCGGACCGGCTGGAGGCGGGGACCCACAACATGCCGGGCATCGCGGGGCTGCTGGAGGGGCTGCGGTTCGTGCAGCGCCGGGGCGCGGCGGCCATCGGGGCGCAGGAGCGGCAGCTGGCCCGGCGGTGCGCGGCCAGGCTGGCGGAGATACCGGGGGCGGAGGTGTTCTATACGCCGGAGGACCAGGCCCAGACGGGGGTGCTGAGCTTCCGGGTGGAGGGAAAGGACTGCGAGGTGCTGGGCGAGGCACTGGCGCGGCAGGGGGCGGCGGTGCGGGCGGGCCTGCACTGCGCGCCGCTGGCCCACCGGACGGCGGGGACGCTGGACACCGGCACCGTGCGGTGCAGCTTTTCGGCGTTCAACACCGCGGAGCAGGTGGAGACCTTTGCCCGGATGCTGCGCCGCGCCCTTGCTTGAAATGCTTGGTTGAAATGCAAAAGTGTTCACATAATTTTTTGTTGCATTTTCCCAATACTTTTTATATAATGATACTATCTGTTTTTATGCGTACTTTGTACCCGCGACGGGAAGGATGGCAGTATGGAAAAGGTACTTTCAGTATTGGAAAGAATTGGGAATTACTTGGTGCTGATACGGGTGTCCGACGTGCTGGACATCGCCATTATCGCGTTTCTGGTGTATAACCTGCTGCGGATGGTGAAGAGCACCCGGGCGGAGAACATCCTCAAGGGCGTGGTGGCCTTTCTGCTGGTACTGTGGCTGGCGGATATACTGCAGCTGAACGCCATCGCCTATATCATGCGGAACCTGGTGCAGGTGGGCATTCTGGCCATCATCATCCTGTTCCAGCCGGAGATCCGGCAGATACTGGAAAAGGTGGGCAGCCGGAATATCAAGCTGCTGAAGGCCTTTAAGGACCCACAGCAGCAGACGGAGCTGGAATCCGCCATCGACCAGACGGTCACCGCGTGCAGCGAGATGTCCCAGAGCAAGACCGGCGTGCTGATCGTGTTCGAACGGGACATCCACCTGGATGATATGGTGCGCAGCGGGACCACGCTGGACGCGGCGGTGTCCTCTGAGCTGCTGAAGAACATTTTCTTCGTGAAAGCGCCCATGCACGACGGCGCGGTGATCATCCGCCACGGGCGGATCCTGGGCGCCGGGTGTATGCTGCCGCTGAGCAAAAACGTGAACCTGAGCCGCGACCTGGGCATGCGGCACCGGGCGGGCATCGGCATGAGCGAGAACTCCGACGCGGTGGTGGTCATCGTGTCCGAGGAGACGGGGTCCATCTCCGTGGCCATCGGCGGGATGCTGAAGCGGCACCTGAAGCCGGAGACGCTGAGCAAGCTGCTGCGCAACGAGCTGATGCCGCCGGAGGAGGACACGGAGGACAAGCCCCGGCGCAGTCTGGCGGAGCTGCTGGGCCTGAACAGGAAGGAGGAGAACGACGATGTCGGAACGGATCTCTGATACCGGAAGAGAGAAGGACGAGGAGCGCAAGCCGCGCTTCAACCGCAGCAAGACCGTGCGGATCATCGTCTCCATCCTGGTGGCCATCGCCGTGTGGGTATATGTGGACGTGGACAAGGCGCCGGACAGCTTTAAGACCATACGGGACATCCCGGTGGAGTTCTCCGGCGAGAATACCACGCTGGCGGACAAGAATCTGATGCTGCTGTCGGGCTACGACACCACCATCGACCTGCGGATACGCGGGCCGAAGCGGGAGCTGGTGAAGCTGGACAGCGGGAACGTGCGGGTGATCGCCAGCACCAGCGGCATCGACTCGGTGGGCGTACACCAGCTGGAGTATACGGTCAGCTACCCCGACGGGGTGGTGAAGGCCAACGTCAGTGTGGAGAAGGCAAGCCTGAGCCAGATCACGGTGACGGTGGGCGAGCTGTACACCAAGGAGGTGCCGGTGGAGTGCGAGGTCATCGGCCAGGTGGCCGAGGGGTACTTTACCGGCGACGTGGTGCTGGATCCGCAGGTGCTGACGCTGCGGGCCCAGCGGGACGACCTGCTGAACGTCAGCAGCGCCAAGCTGACGGTGGACATCAGCGGCGCTACGCGCTCGGTGGTGCAGACAGTGGACGTGCAGCTGTACGACTATGACGGGAATCCGGTGGAGAATGACAATATCCGCACCAACGCCAGCCTGATCCAGGCCAAGGTGCCGGTGCTGACCACCAAGGAGGTGCGGCTGGCCGTGGAGTTTGAGGGCGTGCCCGGCGCGGCACGGGACAGCATCGTGTGCGACATCACGCCGGGGACGGTGCGGCTGAACGGCGAGGCCGACGTGCTGGCCTCCATCGACAAGCTGGTGCTGGCCACGCTGCATGTGGACGATCTGGCGCTGCACCAGCAGAACAGCTATGTGGTGACGCCGCCGGACGGCACCTGGCTGGTCAACGGCAACGAGGTGGCCACGGTGGAGATCACGCTGGACGGCATCAGCGAGACGACATTGACGGTGACGGATATGGCCTTCAGCAGCCTGCCGTCGGGGCTGTACGCGGTGGTGCCGCAGAGCGGCCTGTCGGTGCGGCTGTGGGGTCTCAGCGAGGAGATCGAGGCGATCGCGGCGGAGGACCTGCGGGCCACGGCGGATATGAGCGCTGTGACCGGGCCGGGGAGCTATACGGTGCCGGTAACGGTGACGGTCAGCGGATTCAGCGACGTGACGGTGCGCGGCACATACGAGCTGACACTGACGGTGACGGACACGCCGCCGCAGACGGAGCTGGATACGCCGGACGAGCCCGGCGTGCCGGCCAGCGGGGAGGAAGAGACGCCCCCGGCGGCATAAAGCATGAGTATTCTCAAGAGGTGAGACGATGACACAGATCGCAACGGTAGAAAAGCTGCTGCCCGGCGGGTACGCGGAGATCTCCGTGCCCCGGAAGAGCGCCTGCGGCCACGACTGCGAGGAGTGCGCAGGGTGCGGCATGACCGGCGCGGCCATCAAGGCCCGGGCCAAGAACGACCCCAACGCCCAGCCCGGCGAGAAGGTCGTGGTGGAGAGCAGCACGAGGAAGCTGCTGGGCGTGGTGGCGCTGGTGTATGTGCTGCCGGTGGTGTGCTTCCTGCTGGGGTATTTTCTCAGCGAGGGGCTGGCCGAGGGCTGGCGCTACGGCATCGCCGTGGCGGCGGCGGTGCTGGCGTTCCTACCCAGCGTGGCATACGACCGCTACGCGCGGCGGAAAGAGACGCTGACCTACACCATCCTGCGGGTGTTTTAAGGGATGTTCGGCTATGTGCATCCCTCGGACGGACGGCTGACATCGGAGGACCGGGAGACGTTCCGTGCCGCGTACTGCGGGCTGTGCCACGCGCTGGGCGCGCGGTACGGCCTGGCAGGGCGGATGATACTGAACTATGACCTGACGTTTCTGGCCATGGTGCTGTCCGACGGGGCCGGGCGGACGTGCGCGCGGCGCTGCGTGGCCCACCCCATACGGAAGCGCTGCTGTGCGGCGGGGGACCCTGCGCTGGACACGGCGGCGGACATGAGCGTGATACTGACCTACTGGCAGCTGCGGGACGGCGTGGCCGACCACGGCTTCTGGGGCGGGCTGAAATACCGGCTGGCGTCGGCGCTGCTGCGTCCGGCGTACCGGAAGGCCAGGGCGCGGCGGCCGGACTTTGACCGGGGCACGCAGGCGCATCTGACGGCGCTGGGCGCGCTGGAAAAGGACGGGTGCGCGTCGCTGGACGCGCCGGCGGACGCCTTTGCACGGCTGCTGGCGCTGGCGGCGGAGAGCATCGACGACCCGGCGCGGCGGCGGGTGACGGAGCAGCTGCTGTACCATCTGGGGCGGTGGGTGTATCTGGTGGACGCGGCGGACGACCTGCGGGAGGACATAAAAAGCGGCGGGTACAACCCGCTGGCCCTGCGCTTTACGCCGGAGGACGGCGCGCTGACCGCGCCGGACCGGCAGACGCTGGCGCTGACGCTGGACGGCTCGGTGCGGGCCATGGCGGCGGCCTTTGAGCTGCTGCCGGAGACGAAATATACACCGGTCCTGCGTGCCACGGTGTACGAAGGGCTGTATGCCGTGGGAGCGGCGGTGCTGAACGGCACGTTCCACCGGCCGAGGAGAAGAGAAGAACCTATACGAAAGGCGGACACGGACCATGCGTGATCCCTATCAGGTGCTGGGCGTCCCCAGTACGGCCACAGATGAAGAAGTAAAGAAGGCGTACCGCGACCTGGCGCGGAAGTACCACCCGGACAACTACCACGACAACCCGCTGGCGGATCTGGCGCAGGAGCGCATGAAGGAGATCAACGAGGCGTATGAGGCGGTACAGTCCCAGCGGAAGGCGCAGCGCAGCGGCGGCTACAGCGCCGGTGGGCAGCGCTACGGCGGCCAGGGCTATGGCTACCAGAGCGGGTACCAGAACGGCTATCAGGGCGGCTATACGTCGCGCTATCAGCGGGTGCGCATGGCCATCAGCAGCGGGGACCTGAATCTGGCGGAGGAGCTGCTGAACGCCCAGAGCGACCACGACGCCGAGTGGAATTTCCTGAAGGGCGCCATCTGCTACCGGCGGGGCTGGCTGGACGAGGCGCGGCGGTATTACCAGACCGCGGTGACCATGGCGCCGGACAACCCCGAATACCAGCGGGCGCTGGATATTCTGGAGGGCCGGGGCACGGCCTATCGCCCGGAGGGCTACGGCGACGTGACCACCGGGGCCTGCGGCGACAGCAGCTGTCTGCGGCTGTGCGGCGCGACGCTGTGCTGCAACGCCTTCGGCGTGCCCATCTGTTTTTGCTGAGTATACAACAGGGGAGGAGTCCCCGTTTACTACACATATAAGGAGTTGATCCCGTGGTCAAGAGTATGACCGGTTACGGCCGCGCCCGCGAGATGCGCAGCGGCAGAGACATCACCGTGGAGGTGCGCTCCGTCAACAATCGTTACCTGGACTGCACCGTAAAGCTGCCCAGAGCGTATATCTTTGCTGAGGACGCCATCAAGACCCGCGTGCAGCAGGCCATCTCCCGGGGCAAGGTGGAGGTGTTCGTCACCATCGACACCTCCGCCGCCGACGTGGCGGTGGTGCAGGTGAACGAGGGGCTGGCCAAGGGGTATTTCGATGCCCTGACGCAGCTGAAGAACGCCTTTGCCCTGCCCGGCGCCATCACGCCGGAGGTGCTGGCCAAATTCCCCGACGTGCTGACCGTCACCAAGGCGGAGGAGGACGTGGAGGCCATCGCCGCCGACATCTGCGCCGTGCTGGACGACGCGCTGGCAGCCTACAACGCCATGCGCGCGGTGGAGGGCGAAAAGCTGGCCCAGGACGTGGCATCCCGGGTGGATACCATCGAGACCACCGTGGGTAAGGTGGAGACGCAGTCGCCCCAGACGGTGGCGGCGTACCGCCAGCGGCTGGAGGCCAAGATGCAGGAGGTGCTGCAGTCCACCACCATCGACGAGAGCCGCATCCTCACCGAGGCGGCGATCTTCGCCGACAAGGTGGCCGTGGACGAGGAGACGGTGCGCCTGCGCAGCCACATCGCGCAGCTGCGGGACATGCTGCAGAGCAGCGAGCCAGTGGGCCGGAAGCTGGATTTCCTGATCCAGGAGGTCAATCGGGAGTGCAACACCATCGGCTCCAAGTGCAACGACCTGGCGGTGGCCAAGGACGTGGTGAACATGAAGGCCGAGGTGGAGAAGATCCGCGAGCAGGTGCAGAACATGGAGTGAGGAGGCCGGTATGCAGTTCATCAATATCGGCTTCGGCAATCTGGTCTCCGCCCAGCGGCTCATCGCCGTGGTCAGCCCGGATTCGGCACCGGTGAAGCGGCTGGTGCAGGAGTCACGGGACCGGGGGATGCTGATCGACGCCACCTACGGGCGCAAGACGGCCTCGGTGCTGATCATGGACAGCGACCATGTGGTGCTGTCCGCCCTGGCGGCGGAGCGCCTGGCCCCGCGGCTGGGCATGACGGTGGAAGAATTGACAGAGGAGGATGAATGACCCTTGCATAAGATAGGAAAGACCTTTATTGTCTCCGGGCCCTCCGGCGTGGGAAAGAGCACGGTGCTGCACGCGCTGTTCCAGGGGCGGGACGACCTGTATTTCTCGGTGTCCGCCACCACCCGCGCGCCCCGGGAGGGCGAGCAGGACGGCATGGACTACCACTTCATCCAGGCGGATGAGTTCCGGGACATGATCGCCGCAGACGCATTTCTGGAGTATGCCGAGTATGTGGGAAATTTCTACGGCACGCCGAAGATGTACGTGGACGACGCCATGGCCCGGGGCAAGGACGTGATTTTGGACATCGAGCGGCAGGGCGCCGTGCAGGTGTGCGCCAAGCGGCCGGAGACGGTGCGGATCTTCATCGCGCCGCCCAGCTGGGAGGAGCTGGAGCGCCGGCTGACCGCTCGCGGCACCGACACGCCGGAGAAGATACAGAAGCGGCTGATCCGCGCCCAGGTGGAGCTGGAGATGGCCGGGGACTACGACTATTTCGTGGTCAACGACACGGTGGAGAACGCTGTGAACGAGCTGCGGGCCATCATGTGCGCCGAGCACTGCAAGCCCGCCGAGCGCATGAGCACCATCCTCGGCGAGAAGTAAGTCTGTGAACCCACGCGGCGTGTCCGCGTATCCGAATATATGTGAAACGAAAGGAAATGATCGTTATGTCTATGCTGTATCCCGCTATGAACAAGCTGACCGAGTACATCCCCAACCGCTATATGATGGTGAACGTGGTGGCGCGCCGCGCCCGCCAGATCGCCGCCGAGGCGGAGGTCACCGGCGAGCATCTGGAGGAGAAGCCCGTGACGCTGGCCATCGGCGAGGTGGCCGAGGGCAAGTACGTCAGCGACCCCGTGATCGAGGAAGACGAGGCCTAATGTGGCCGTGATCGCCAAGGTGGCCGTACAGGCGGCCACCTACGCCATCGACAAGGTATACGACTATCTGCTGCCGGAGGAGCTGCCGGGGCAGGTGGGCTGCCGGGTATTGGTGCCCTTCGGGCGCGGCAACCGGCTCAGCGAGGCGATGATCCTGTCGCTGCACCAGGCGGTGCCGGACAAGCCGCTGAAGGCGGTCCGGTCGCTGCTGGACGACGAACCGGTCATCACGGAGAAGGAGCTGCGTCTGGCGCTGTGGATGACCAGACGGTATTTCTGTACGTTCTATGACGCGCTGCGCACCGTGCTGCCCGCCGCCGTGTGGTATCACTACCGGGAGACGTGGACGCTGCTGCGGGAGCCTGCGGAGCTGAAGGCCCGGGAGGCGGCGGTGTGCCGGGTGCTGCAGGACGGCCCGCTGACCACGGACAAGCTGTGTCAGGCGCTGGGCGACGACACGGAGCCGCTGCTGCGCCGCATGGCCAAGGAGGGCGTGCTGCTGTGCCAGAAGGAACAGCGGCGGAAGGTGCAGGACAAGGTGGTGCTGTTTGCGCGGCTGGCCGTTCCTGCAGAGGAGGCGCTGGCCCTGGCCGGAAAGTCCCAGCGCCGCCGGGAGGCGGTGACGTTTCTGGCGCAGAACGGCGAAACGGCGCTGCACGATGTGACGTATTTCACCGGCGTGACGCGGCAGACGCTGAACGCGCTGGAAAAGCTGGGGGCGGTGGCCTACCGGGAGCAGGAGACGTATCGTATCTCCCAGCAGAAGTACGCGATGAAGGCGACGCCCCTGACCCTGAACGGGCAGCAGCAGCGGGTATGTGACCCGCTGCTGGGTCAGATCCGGGAGGGGAAGCCGGGGGTGACGCTGCTGCGGGGCGTGACCGGCAGCGGCAAGACGGTGGTGTATATCCGTCTGGCCCAGGAGCTGCTGAAAATGGGCAAGTCCGTGATGATCCTGGTGCCGGAGATCGCCCTGACGCCGCAGATGATGGCGCGGTTCACCGCGTATTTCGGCCACGAGGTGGCGCTGCTGCACAGCGGGCTGCGGATGACGGAGCGCTATGACCAGTTCAAGCGGCTGCGCCGGGGCGAGGCACACATCGTGCTGGGCACCCGCTCGGCGGTGTTCGCGCCGCTGGAGGATCTGGGGCTGATCGTCATGGACGAGGAGCAGGAGGGCTCCTACCAGTCGGAGAACGCGCCGTGCTATCACGCCCGGGACGTGGCCAAGTACCGCTGCGCCCAAGAGGGTGCGCGGCTGCTGCTGGGCTCCGCCACGCCCACGGTGGAGACGTTCTACCACGCGCAGCAGGGGGAGTATGACCTGCTGGAGCTGACGGAGCGGTACAATCGGCAGTCGCTGCCCAGGGTACGCATTGCGGACCTGCGGCAGGAGCTGCGCAGCGGACACAGCACGGTGATTAGCCGTCCGCTGCAGGAGGAGCTGGCCAAAAACATCGACGCCGGGGAGCAGAGCATCCTGTTCCTGAACCGGCGGGGCAGCAGCCGGCAGCTGCTGTGCCCCCAGTGCGGCTATGTGCCGGAGTGTCCCCGGTGCAGCGTGTATCTCACCTACCACAGCGCCAACGACCGGCTGATGTGCCACTACTGCGGCTATTCCCAGAAGGCACCGGAGGAGTGTCCGGAGTGCGGCGGCGGGCTGAAGCACATCGGCTTCGGCACGCAGCGGGTGGAGGAGGAACTGCGGGAGCTGTTTCCCGGCACGGAGGTGCTGCGGATGGACGCCGACACGGTGTCGGCGGGGCACGAGGCGCTGCTGCGGGAATTTGAGGAAAAGAGGATACCCATCCTGTTGGGCACCCAGATGGTGGCCAAGGGGCTGGATTTTGAGAATGTGACGCTGGTGGGGGTGCTCAGCGCCGACCTGTCACTGTATGTGGACCACTACCGGGCGGCGGAGCGGACCTTCAACCTGCTGACGCAGGTGGTGGGCCGGGCCGGACGGGGGGAGAAGGCCGGACGGGCCGTGATACAGACCTATACGCCGGAAAACGACGTGATACAGGCGGCGGCCGAGCAGGACTACGACCGGTTTTACCGCGCGGAGATCGCGCTGCGGAGGCTGCGCAGTGACCCGCCCTTTGCCGACCAGTTCACCGTGACGGTGACGGGGCAGGAGGAGACGCCGGTGCGGCGCGCCATCGAGCTGCTGCGGCAGGGGATGGAGGAGGCGGCGCGGAGGTCGCCCTATCAGGCGCTGGGATTGACCATCATCGGGCCGGCACCGGCCCCGGTGGTGAAGGTCAACGGGGTGTATCGCTACCGGCTGCTGGTGCTGGGACAGAACACCGCAGCGGTGCGGGAGCTGCTGGCGGGGTTCATGCGGGCCTTTACCCAGCGGCCGGAGAACCGACGGCTGCATATTTACACGGACTGCGACAAAATGGACTGAATCTTAGAAGAATAGAGGTAGACATCATGGCTTTACGAAAGATCGCACTGCAGGGCGAGGAGTGCCTGACCAAGGTGTGCCGCCCGGTGACGGATTTTAACAGCCGGCTGCACACACTGCTGGACGATATGGCGGACACGCTGGAGGAATCCGGCGGCGTGGGTCTGGCCGCGCCCCAGGTGGGCGTGCTGCGCCGGGTGTGCGTGGTGCTGGACGAGGACGACCAGCTGATCGAGCTGATCAACCCGGAGATCATCCACACCGAGGGCGAGCAGACCGGGCTGGAGGGCTGCCTCAGCGTGCCCGGAAAGTACGGCGTGGTCACGCGGCCGGAGGTGGTGCGCGTGCGGGCCCAGGACCGGGACGGCAACTGGTTCGAGGCGGAGGACGAGGGGCTGACCGCCCGGTGCTTCTGCCACGAGATCGAGCACCTGGACGGACACCTGTTCGTGGAGCATACGGACCGGCTCATGGAGGGCGAAGAGCTGCAGAAGTGGCTGGACGAGCATGCCGATGAGTACGAGATCGAGGGAGACGAGGACGAGTAATGCGAATTCTGTTTATGGGCACACCGGAGTTCGCGGTGGCGTCCCTGAGACGACTGGTGGAGGACGGCCACGAGATCTGCGGCGTGTTCACCCAGCCGGATAAGCCCAAAAACCGGGGCATGAAGCTGATCGCACCGCCTGTGAAGGAATACGCCTTGACACAGGGACTGGACGTATATCAACCGCTGAAGATGAAGGACGGCACGGCTCTGGCGCTGGTGCAGTCCCTGCAGCCGGAGCTGATCGTGGTGGCGGCCTATGGCCGCATCCTGCCGGAGGACATCCTGAATACGCCGAGATACGGCGCCATCAATGTCCACTCGTCCATCCTGCCCAAGTATCGGGGCGCGGCGCCCATCAACTGGGCGATCATCAATGGGGAGGCGCGCACCGGCGTGTCCATCATGTATATGGCGCCGGATCTGGACGCGGGAGACGTGATCCTGTGCCGGGAGACGGCCATCGACCCCGACGAGGACGCGCCGACGCTGACGGCGCGGCTGGCGGAGCTGGGCGCGGAGGCGCTGCACGAGGCCATCGGACAGATCGAGGACGGCACCGTGACGCGGACGCCGCAGGATCACGCGGCGCACACCTATGCACCTATGCTGGATAAGAGCCTGTCGCCGCTGGATTTCACTAAAACGGCGCAGCAGCTGCACGACCAGGTGCGGGGACTGGTGCCCTGGCCCTGCGCGTCCATGGTGCTGGCGGGCAAGCCGGTGAAGGTGCACCGCACCGCCGTGGGAGAGGAGACCTCCGCTCCCGCAGGCAGCGTGGTGACGGCGGACAAGAGCGGGCTGGCCATCGCCTGCGGCGACGGCCGGACGCTGCGCATCCTTGAATTGCAGGGGGAGGGCGGCAAGCGCATGGCGGCGGCGGATTATCTCCGCGGCCATCCGGTGCCGCTGGGACTGTGATGCCCCGGAACGCCCGGGACGCGGCGCTGGAGGCGCTGCTGCAGATGGAGCGCCGGGGCGCGTGGTCTGACGGCAGCCTGAAGCGCATCGCCGCCCAGAGCGGGCTGGACGCCCGGGACGCGGCGCTGTGTACCCGGCTGACCTACGGCGTGGTGCAGAACCGGACGCTGTTGGACTTCTATATCGACGCCTGGTGCAGCCAGAAGGCGGCACGGCTGGAGCCGGTGGTGGCCTGTGTGCTGCGGCTGGGCATATACCAGATCCTTTTCATGGACAAGGTGCCCGACCGGGCGGCGGTGCATGAGACGGTGGAGCTGGTAAAGCGGCGGGGAAGGATCCGCGCCGCGGGAATGGTCAATGCGGTGCTGCGGAAGTGTGTGACAAGTAAAAACGCTTTGCCGCCGCTGCCGCAGAAGGACTTTGCGTCGAAAATGACGGTGCAGTACAGCCACCCCAGGTGGCTGGTGGAGCGCCTGACGGCGCTGCTGGGAGAGCAGGAGGCCGAGGCGTTCCTGCGCCTGGACAACGAGCCGGTGCCCACGGTGATACAGACGAATCCGCTGAAAACAACGCCGGAAGCGCTGGCGGCGGAGCTGCGGGAGGCGGGCGTCAGCCTGACGGCGCATCCGTGGCTGGCGGGCTGCTTTGAGGTCACCGGGACAGGCGATATGGAGCGTTTGCCGGCCTTCGCAGAGGGCCGCTGCACGGTGCAGGACGCCGCGGCGCGGCTGGCGGCCATCGCCGCCGGGCCGAAGCCGGGCGATCGGGTACTGGATGTGTGCGCCGCCCCCGGCGGCAAGTCCTTCGCCATGGCCATGGAGATGGAGAACCGGGGCGAGATACGCGCCTGCGATATCCATCCCCACAAGCTGAAGCTGATCGAGGGCGGCGCGGCGCGGCTGGGCGTGACTATCGTGCGCACGGCGCTGGCCGACGGGCGGGAGCGCCATGCCGCCTGGGAGGGCCAGGCTGACGTGGTACTGGCCGATGTGCCCTGCTCCGGGCTGGGCATCATACGGAAAAAGCCGGATATACGCTGGAAGGACCCGGTGCTGCTGGGGCAGCTGCCGCCGATCCAGAGCGCGATATTGGACAATGTGGCCGCCTATGTCCGGACCGGCGGCGTGCTGGTGTACTCCACCTGCACGGTGCTGCCGGAGGAGAACGGCGGCGTGGTGTCGGGCTTTCTGGCACGGCACCCGGAATTTGCAAAAGAGGCGTTTACCCTGCCCGGTCTGGGCAGCTGCCCCGGCGATGTGACGCTGTGGCCGCAGCGGAGCGGGACGGACGGGTTTTACATCTGCCGTCTGCGCCGCCAAGGGTGACGCCGGGGAGCGAGGACTATGACCGACATCAAATCCATGACAGAGGAGCAGTTGGCCAGCTTTTTTAAGGGCATGGGCCAGCCCGCCTTCCGGGCGCGGCAGGTGTTCACCTGGCTGCACCGGGGCGTGCGCTCCTTCGACGAGATGACCGACCTGTCCAAGCCGCTGCGCGCGCAGCTGGCGGAGACGTGCTGCATCACGGCGCCCACGGTGGCCCGGAAGCAGACGTCCCGGCTGGACGGCACCATCAAGTACCTGTGGGAGCTGGCTGACGGCAACTGCATCGAAACGGTGCTGATGCAGTATCACCACGGCAACACCGTGTGCATCTCTTCCCAGGTGGGCTGCCGCATGGGCTGCGCCTTCTGTGCCAGCACCATCGCGGGAAAGGTGCGGGATCTGCAGCCGTCGGAGCTGCTGGATCAGGTGCTGTTTACCCAGCTGGACAGCGGGCTGGAGGTGTCCAATATCGTGCTGATGGGCATCGGCGAGCCGCTGGACAACATGGACAACGTGCTGCGGTTTCTGGAGCTGGTCAACAGCCCCCATGGGCTGAATATCGGCATGCGGCACATCAGCCTGTCCACCTGCGGCGTGGTGCCGGGGATCGACGCGCTGGCGGAGAAGCAGTTGCAGCTGACGCTGTCGGTTTCGCTCCACGCGCCGGACAGCGAGACCCGCAGCCGCATCATGCCGGTGAACCGCGCGTATGATGTGGAGACACTGTTCGCCGCCTGCCACCGGTATTTCAGAAAGACGGGACGGCGCATCAGCTTTGAGTATGCCATGATCGACGGCGTCAACGACCACGACTGGCAGGCGGAGCTGATCGCCAAGAAGCTGAAGGGCATGCCGGGGCATGTGAATCTGATACCGCTGAACGACGTGGTGGAGAGCCCCTACAAGCCCAGCAAACGCTTGGCGGCCTTCCAGCAGAAGCTGGAGAGCCTGGGCGTCACAGCCACGGTGCGGCGCAGCCTGGGCGGGGATATTGACGCCTCCTGCGGGCAGCTGAGACGGAAAGAAATGCAGGAACGGGGCCAGCTGTAAGGCTGTGTACCTTTACAGAATGAAGGATGTGAGCGACGATGAAGATGTGGGGGATCACCAACACCGGTCTGGTGCGCAGCGAGAATCAGGACGCGTATGCCGCTTTCGACGTAGGGGCGCTGCACGCCGCCGTGGTCTGCGACGGCATGGGCGGCACCACCGGCGGCCAGGTGGCCAGCGCCATCGCCGTGGCGCGGTTTGAGGAGGCGCTGCGCGATGCCCTGCGGGATGACATGGAGGCAGAGCAGCTGCGGCATGTCATCCTCAGCGCCATCGCCTGCGCCAACGATGCCATACGGCAGGAGGCGGCGCGGAACGCGGAATACCAGCACATGGGCACCACACTGGTGTGCGCCGTGACCCGGCCGGATATGGCGGTGATCGGCAATATCGGCGACAGCCGGGCCTATCACATCACGCCGGAGGGCATTTTTCAGATCTCTCGGGATCACTCGGTGGTGGAGAACATGGTGGCAAAGGGCGACCTGACGCCCCAGGAGGCCCGGAACCACCCCAACCGCAATCTGATCACCCGGGCGCTGGGCCCGGACATCAACGCCAGGGCGGATACGTTTGAGCTGCCATGGAAAAAGGACGAATTCTTGCTGCTGTGCTCCGACGGGCTGGTGAACACGGTGTCGGACCAGGAGATGCTGTTTGAGGTGCTCCACGACGGGGATGTCAACGACTGTCTGGACCACCTGCTGCAAATATCGCTTCAGCGGGGCGCGCCGGATAATATCACGGCGGTGCTGCTGCTGAACGAGGAAGGGAGATGACCACATGGATCAGTATATCGGAAAAATGCTGGACGACCGCTATGAGATACTGGAGCTGATCGGCTCCGGCGGCATGGCCAACGTCTATAAGGCACGGTGCCACCGGCTCAACCGCCTTGTGGCCATCAAGATACTGAAAAGCGACCTGGCGGACAACGCCGATTTCCGCCGCCGGTTCCACGACGAGTCGCAGGCCGTGGCCCAGCTGAGCCACGCCAACATCGTGTCGGTGTACGATGTGTCCACCAACCCGGACATGGAGTACATCGTCATGGAGCTGATCGACGGCATCACGCTGAAGCAGTACATGGAACGGCGGGGCCGCATGGACTGGCGGGAGTCGCTGCACTTTATCACCCAGATCATGCGGGGACTCAGCCACGCCCACAGCCGGGGCATCATCCACCGGGACATCAAGCCCCAGAACATCATGGTCCTGCGGGACGGCAGCGTGAAGGTGGCCGATTTCGGCATCGCGTGTTTGGCCAACCAGGGCCAGACGCTGACCCAGGAGGCGCTGGGCTCGGTGCATTACATCTCGCCGGAGCAGGCGCGGGGCGACCGTATCGACGCGCGCTCCGACATCTATTCCGCCGGCGTGGTGCTGTATGAAATGCTCACCGGGCGGCTGCCCTTTGAGGGAGACAGCGCCGTGTCCGTGGCGATACAGCACCTCAGCTCCGTGCCGCTGGCGCCCCGGGACATCGATCCCAGCATACCGGAGCCGCTGGAGCTGATCTGCATGAAGGCCATGAACAGCGACCCCAATAAGCGCTATGCCTCGGCGGACGCCATGATAGAGGACCTGGAGAAGTTCCGCAGGGACCCCTCTGTGGACATGGACTATATCCGGCAGGAGTTGACCACGCCGGCGCCGGACACCGAGCCCACCATGCCGCTGCCCACGGCGCAGGTGGCCTCGGCGGTGAAAAAACATACCGGCGAGCTGCGCCGGGAGCAGGAGCAGGAGGAAGAGCCGTCCCACCGGGACAAGAAGTCTATCGCCATCATCGCGGGCATTTTTGCTGCGGCGGTGCTGCTGGTGGTGCTGCTGTTCAAGCTGATCCTGGGAGATTTCGGCCCGGCGGGCAGCAACAAGAGCTACCCCGTGCCCGACGTCCGCGGTAAGACCGTGGAGGAGGCCCAGGAGATGGAGGGCGTCAAGGACATCTTCCTGATCGAGGTGCAGGGAACCCGGACCACCGATGCGTATGAGCCGGGACAGATCGTGGAGCAGGACCCGGCGGCGGGCCGTACCCGCAAGAGCAACCTGGTCATCCAGGTGTATGTGGCTGCCGAGCCGGAGAAGGTGCCCATGAAGGACGTGTTGGGCATGGAGTACCGCCAGGCCAAGGTGCTGCTGACTGACCTGGGGCTGAATCTGAAGATCACCACGGAGCCGGTGGCCTCCGACAGGTACACGGCGGACGTGGTCATCGAGACGGTGCCGGCGGCCGACGAGGCGCTGACCGTCGGGCAGGAGGTCATCCTGCGGGTGAGCACCGGGCCGGAGAAGGTGACGGTACCCACATTCACGGGGCAGGAGATCGCCGTGGCGGTGAAGAACGCCCAGGATCTGGGCCTGACCGTGGGGGAGATCACCTATGACCCGTTCAATATGTCCAACCCGGGCATGGTGGTGGAGCAGAGCATCGATCCTACCAGCGAGGTGCCCGGCGGCACCAAGATCAACTTTACCGTCAGCGGACAGAAGAACGACCAGGACGCTCTGGTGACCAAGGTGGTGGAGTTCACCATGCCCAGCGACATGGAGGGAATGCTGAAGGTGGAGTTTGAGCAGGACGGCGTGATCCAGGACAGCCAGTATATCAACGCGGCCATGGGGACGGTGTCCTATACCTTCACTGGCAAGGCGGGCGGCAGCTCCTATGTGTGCGCCTACTTTACCAGCATGAACACCGAGGCCACCAAGGTATCGGCCATTCAGGAGATACGCTTTTGAGCCGGGGGCGCATTGAGAAGGCCCTCAGCGGCTTCTACTATGTGAACACCGGTACGGAGACGCTGCAGTGCCGTGCCCGGGGGAAGTTCCGCCGGGAGGGGCTCAGCCCGCTGGTGGGGGACTGGGTGCAGGTGCGCGAGCTGGGCGTCGGTGAGGGCTTTGTGGAGGCGGTGGAGCCGCGGCGCAACGTCTTTTCTCGGCCGTCTGCCGCCAATATTGACCAGCTGGTGATCCTGGCCTCCGCCGCTATACCGGTAACGGAGCCGTATCTCATCGACCGCATTGCGGCCATCGCCGCGCTGAAGGGCTGTCAGGTGCTGCTGTGCCTGAATAAGTGCGATCTGGACCCGGCGGAGGAGCTGTACGGCATTTACAGCCGGTCGGCCATCCCGGTGCTGCGCATCAGCGCGGAAACGGAGGAGGGCATGGCGGCGCTGCGCGCGGCCATCGACGGCAAGCTGAACGCCTTTACCGGAAACTCCGGCGTGGGCAAGTCCAGCGTGCTGAACCGGCTGCTGCCGGAGCTGCACCTGCCGGTGGGGGAGGTCAGCAAGGCCCTGGGCCGCGGGCGGCACACTACCCGCCATGTGGAGCTGTTCTCCCTGGGCGGGGGGACGTATGTCATCGACACGCCGGGCTTTTCCTCCTTTGACACGGAGGAACTGGATCTGGAGCTGAAGCAGCACCTGCCGGAGACCTTTCCGGAGTTTGCGCCGTATGTGGACCAGTGCCGCTTTACCGGCTGCACCCACACCAAGGAGAAGGGCTGCCGCGTGCTGCAGGCCGTCAGGGACGGCGACATCCCCGCCAGCCGGCACAGGAGCTATCTGCGGCTCTATGAGGAGCTGAAGGATGTACAGGCCTGGCAGAAGAAGTGAACAAGACGCAGAAGCGCCCCGCACGGGGCGCTTTTTTGCGTATTCTTGTGGTGTGGTGTTCGTGCATAAGGCTTGCTGCCGCGCACGCGGACGGAAGGGGCACATATACTGGAACAGAGGGGAGGGGAGTGCTGTGCGGCGATGGAACGGATGTGGATTTTTGGGCGTGTGTGCGCTGGGACTGGGACTGGGCATCCTGATCGCGGCGGTGTTCCCGGTGGGGTGCCTGATGTTTCTGGTGTCATTTTTGCTGATCGCCTGCGGCATCGCGTGCCTGAGAGACAGGAGGTGAGGGCATGAGGATCATCGTCTGGCGGGCACCGCGCGGGCTGCGGGGGCTGCTGCGCCGTCTGTTCGGCGCGGCGGCATAATGGCCGCCGTTCTCACATACAATGGCAGCAAACCATAGGAATGTGAGGGCTGGAACATGGAATGTGGCTTGCAATGGAAGGACATCACCTGCTGGGACGACGCGCCCCGGCTGACGCTGACCCATGAGGAGACGCTGGAGACGGTCATCGCCGACTACTGCCCGGATGTGGGGCGCATCGTGGAGACGGCGGGGACGCTGTGCCTGCGGGAGATCGCGGCGCGGAACGGCAGTCTGGAGCTGCGGGGAGAGGTGCGCGTCGCGGTGCTGTATACATCAGAGGAGAGCGTGGGACTGCGGAGCCTGACGCAGTCGGTGCCCTTTGTCTGCGGGGCGGAAAACCGTCCGCTGGCGGCCTGCCAGGTGCTGTGGGCCGCCGGGCGGCTGCTGCTGTGCGAGGCCCAGGCCCTGACGCCCCGGCGTCTGCGCCTGCGGCTGATGCCGGAGTGGACGGTCAGCGGCTATCGCTGCACCACGGTGCGTCTGTGCGTGGGCGCGGGCGAGGATCCGTCCCTGCGGCTGCGGCGGCAGGAGCGGCAGCTCTGCCTGACCGCTGCCATGGCGGTGCGGGAGTGCGCGGTCACCGGTGAGGTAACGGTGCCCGCGGGGCAGCCGACGCCGGAGGATCTGCTGCTGTGCCGCCTGTACCCCAGGGTGGACTCCTGCCAGGTGGTGGGGACCAAGCTGCTGGTCAAGGGAGAGCTGCTGCTGTGCGCTCTGTACCGCTGCCAGCAGCAAAGGCTGCATACATACACGGGGCACATCCCCCTGTCGCAGATCGTGGACAGCCCCGTGGAGGGAGAGGAGCTGACCGTATCCGCGCTGCCGCAGCTGCTGTGCGGCGAGGCGCGGCTGCTGCGGGGAGAGGAGACGGCGGGCTTCACCGTCACGGCGGAGCTGCGTCTCCTGCTGCGGGCTACGCGGCAGGAGACGGTCTCCTGCGTCACGGACCTGTACAGCACCCGCTGCACGGCCCAGCCGGAGATGACAGAGGTCACGCTGCCGCTGGCGCCGGAGGCGGCGGAGCGGCAGGAGGTGACCCAACATCTGGATTTTGGGCGGCAGCGGCCCTTTGTGTTCGTCACGGACGAGGGCTGCGCCGGCGCGGCGGCGGAGGACGGGACGCCCTGTGCCCAGGTGCAGCTGCGGCTGCTGTATCTGGACGAGGAGGAGGCCCCGGCCGTTACGGAGCGGACGGCGCAGCTGCCGCTGCCGGAGGGGATCCGCGAGCGCCGCGTGCTCGAGGCCATCGCCCCGGAGAAGGACGTGGACGCATTCCACCCGGAGAACGTTGGCCGCCTTGTGCAGGGGCAGGCGCGGTATCTGCCGTGCACCCCGGCGGGCGTGATGGAGCTGCTGCGCGCGGCGGGCGCGCTGGAGGGATTAAAGGATACCAACCAGGTCACGCTGACCGAACTGATGGGCGATCCCGGCGGGGCGCAAACCTCGCTGCTATAAATTTCAATCAAAAAGGAGAAGATAACCATGATTAAGATGACCATTGAAGGCATGATGTGCCAGCATTGCGCGAGCCGCGTTCGCAAGGCGCTGGAAGCGCTTGGCTGCAAGGTGGAGATCGAGCTGGAAAACAAGTGCGCCCTCATCAGCGACGCCGCCGGCGCGGACGATAATGCCCTGCGCGAGGCTGTTGAAAAGCAGGGATATGCGGTAAAGGCGATTGAACACGCCTGATAAGCGCAAAAAACGCCCGGATATTCGCTGAAAAACGCTTGTATTCCGCGTCGGACTGTGCTATACTGTCAGCGTATTCTGTTTACAATGCGTCTTTTTTCGGAAAGAAGGGTTTAACGAAGAGTG
>ERZ827156.493-NODE-493-length-56674-cov-12.046416_pt1 | contig 56674 bp, 47 predicted proteins | sample MGYA00519919_ERZ827156 | MGnify/ENA primary metagenome ERZ827156 (study PRJEB31778, sample SAMEA3449269) | human gut metagenome | biome: human gut; feature: human-associated habitat; material: faeces | place: United Kingdom | collected 2010/2012 ... | reverse complement strand
AACTAAAACTATATATTTAAAATATTTTTTTGTAATTTTTTTTACTTTTTCCACTTGATTTTTCCTTACTCTTTATTTACATTACATATAATAAAATACATAAAAATTGTAAAAAACTTCCTGCTAAAATACATAAATGGAATATTGAATGCATATATTTATGTTTTTTTCCTATTCCATATAATATTGCACCTATTGTATATATTATTCCACCTGATACTAAAAGTATAAATCCCTTCATTGTTAGTAATTGTGGCAATAAAGGAGCTTTTACTATTATACACCATCCCATTATTAAGTAACATATCATTGAAAACTTTTTGTATTTTTTTAAATCTATTGCATTTAGTGTTATTCCAAGTATTGCAACAGCCCAAATTATTCCAAATATTGTCCAACCTGTAGCTACATCATAATTTCTTAATGTGCAAAGTGTAAATGGTGTGTATGAACCTGCAATTAATAAAAATATACTGCAATGATCTAATATTTGCATAACCTTTTTACCTTTTAATTTAGGATTTAAACCATGGTAAACACTAGACATTGTATATAGTAAAATCATTGTTACACCATAAATTGAACTTGCAACAACCCCATAACCATTATGATGAATTGCTGCAAAAATAATACATAATACTAAAGCAACTATGCCCATAGCTCCACCAACAATATGTGTTGTCATATTAAAAATTTCTTCTCCTTTAGTATATTTTGGTAAAATCCTATCTGATAATTTTATTCTTTTCATATGCATCCTTCTTTCTATCTAGTTTGCTAAACTATATCACATAGTATTTAAAAAGTCAATATGCATTTTAACTTCCTGCAACATATCCTGTAGAATATGCTACTTGTAGATTAAATCCACCTGTATAACAATCAACATCTATTACTTCACCCGCAAAAAACAGTCCAGAAACTAATTTAGATTCCATCGTCTTTGGGTTAATTTCTTTTATATTAATTCCACCACTTGTAATAATTGCATCTTCAATTTTTCTGAAATTTTTTATATGTACTTCAAAACATTTTAATAACCTAACAAGAGCTAACCTTTCCTCTTTGGTAATAGAATTGACTTGCTTATTTTCATCAATTTCTGATAATTTAATAATAACAGGTATTAATTTTTGAGGTAAAAGTTTATCTAAACTGTTTTTAAAAGCCTTATTTTTTTCAGCTGAAAAATCTCTTAAAATTCTGCTATCTAATTGTTCTTCTGATAATGCTGGTTTAAAATCAATTTCAAGTACAAGCTTTTTATTTTGCATAAGATTATCTATATTTTTATATCTAACAAGATGAGCTGAACCGCTAAGAATTACAGGTCCTGAAACACCAAAATGAGTAAAAAGCATTTCTCCAAAATCTTCATATATCACTTTATTTTTGCATTTATCTACAAATTTTATTTTAACATTTTTTAAACTTAAACCTTGTAAATTTCCCAAAAGTTCTAAATTATATGTTGATAAAGGAACTAAAGATGGCCTTATTTTTGTTATAGTATGACCTATTTTTTTTGCTAATTCATACCCATCTCCCGTAGACCCTGTTAATGGGTAGCTTTTTCCTCCCGTTGCTAAAATAACTTTATCTGCATAAAAAGTATTATTTTCAGTTTTAACTCCCACAACTTTTTTTATTTTATTTTCCTCTAGAGTTAATATTTCTATGACTTTTTGGTTATATAGAATTTTAACATTTAATTGTTTTAGCTTTTTTTCAAAACAATCTAAAACATCTTTAGCTTTATCGGTTACTGGAAATATTCTATTTCCTCTTTCTTCTTTTAATTTTAATCCCTGTTTTTCTAAAAAATTTATAATGTCTTTATTTGTAAATGAATTATACGAACTATATAAAAACTTTCCATTTCCTGGAGTATTTTTAATAAATTCTTCAATTGGCAAAGAAGATGTAACATTACACCTTCCTTTTCCTGTTATTAAAAGCTTTTTTCCAAGTGAACTATTTTTTTCTAATAATAAAACCTTTTTTCCCTTTTGGCTTGCAGAAATTGCAGCCATCATTCCACTAGGTCCTCCACCTATTACAATAACATCCATCTAAAATATACACCCCACAATAATTCCAATAATTGCACCTACAAAAACTTGAGTTGGACTATGCCCTAAAACTTCTACTAGTTTTTCTTGAACTTCAATTCCTGTAAGTCCTGGTGTTTCAACTATTTTATTCAAAATTCTTGCTTGTTTTCCAGCTGCTCTTCTTACTCCTGCTGCATCATACATTACAACACAAGAAAATATTAAAGACATTGCAAATATAGAACTATCAAACCCTATATCTCTTCCTAGTAAAACAGTAATTGCCATAACAATTGCAGAATGTGAACTTGGCATTCCTCCTGCTCCCATTATTCGTTTAAAATCAAGTTTTTTAGTTGTAATTAAATCCCAAACAACCTTAAAACATTGTATAAAAATCCATGTAAAAAAAGGCACATATATATATTTATTTGTTATAATTTGCATAAAAATTTCCATATTATTTTTCTTCTTTCCCCTCATACAAAAAATCTTTTTCTTGAATTTCTCCATTGTTGTTTAAAAGAATAGTTATTCTTTTTTCTGCTCCTTCTAAAATTTCATTACATTCTTTAGAAATTTTCATTCCTTTTTCAAATATTTTAACAGATTCTTCTAAACTTAAATCACCTTTTTCTAAATCCTTTACTATTTTTTCTAAATCTTGCATTTTATTTTCAAAACTTGCATTTTCCATATTTTTCACATTTCCTCTCATTATATAATTTTTGCGTCTTTTTTGCCATCAGTCAATATTAATTTTACAATATCGCCATCTTTTAAATCATTATAACTTTTTACAATATTGTTTTCTTTTTCAATTATAGCATATCCTCTGCTTAATGTTTTTAAAGGGCTTAAAGCATCTAGTTTTGATACAATTAAACCAAATTTTTTTTCTGAATCTTTTTGTTTTAATTTTATAATATTTGTTATTTCTTTAACATTATTATCTAATCTTAAATAATTATCATTAATAATTCTTAACGGATCCAAAAAAACTTTAGATTTCATAATATTATTGTATTTTAATTTTAATAGTTCCATTTTTTTATTTAGTGCTTGTCTTGTTCGTTCTCTTGCAACTGCTATTTTATTTTTTAATTCATATATATCTGGGTTGGCAATTTCTGCTGCTGCAGATGGTGTTGGTGCTCTTAAATCTGCAACAAAATCTGCTATAGTAAAATCTGTTTCATGCCCCACTGCAGAAATAATTGGTATTTTTGAATCATATATAGCACGTGCCACAATTTCTTCATTAAATGGCCATAAATCTTCTAAAGAGCCTCCTCCTCTTGCTAAAATTATGACATCTGCTAATTGTTTTTCATTCATAATTTTTATTGCATTTGCAATTTCTTTTGAGGCACCCGAGCCTTGTACTGGAACTGGAAGCAACCTAATATAACAATTTGGATTTCTTCTTGTAGAAACATTTATTATGTCTCTTATTACAGCCCCTGTCTGTGAACTTAATACTCCAATTATTTTTGGGTTAATTGGAATCTTCTTTTTGTGAGTTTCATTAAACAATCCCTCTTCTTCTAAAGATGCTTTTAATTTTTCATAAGCTTCGTATAAATCTCCTAATCCAGATTGCTCCATGGCTTTTACATAAATTTGGTAAATTCCATCTCTTTCAAAAACAGAAACCCCACCAAACACTATAATCTTCATTCCATCTTTTGGTATAAATTTCAAATTTTGAGCATAAGTTTTAAACATTATACATTTAATTAAAGATTTATCATCTTTTAATGTAAAATAATAATGACCCGTATAATGTGCTTTAAAATTTGAAATTTCTCCCTTTACAACAACAGCATTAAGTGCTTCATCATTTGCAATTTTATTTTTTATATATGTATTTAAATCTGAAACTGTAACTGCCATTTTTTCATAATTCATTTAATTTCATCCCTCTCTGTTATTATTTTTATGTAACTTTCATAATATATAATGAACATTAATATGGACAAACCTCTTAATTAAGATTTGTCCAAAAAATCACATTTCTTTAACAACTTTAGCAAGAGCTCCATTTATGAACTTTCCAGACATTTCTTCTCCATATTTTTTTGCAAGCTCTACTACTTCGTTTATCTCAACTTTATAAGGTATATCTTTATATTTTATTTCATATATCGCAAGTTTTAATAAGCTTAAATTAATTTTAGAAATTCTTTCAATTTTCCAATCTGCTGTTAAAGCTCCCTTTATTACTTCATTTATATCTATTTTGTTTTTTTCTATTCCATATATGCAATCTGCTATATATTCTTTAGCTTTATTGTCTTCTATAGAATTGTTTTCAAAATATATTTCTAGCTGCTCAGATAAATTATCTTCTTTTTGAATCTCCAGACTATATATTAATTTAAATGCCAATTCTCTTATTTCAGATCTTTTCATTAATACTATCCCCTTTTTTATAACCTGTCTATAAAATCTTTTATTTTATCTTTTACAAATTCTTTATTTTGTTGCACATAATTTCCTATAAATGCACATATAACAATTAAAATTATTCCAATTATAAGTGCATATAGCCTTGTAAAAATAACAAGCAATGCAATTATAACTCCAATTATAGCACCTTTATAATTATTCCAAAAATTCTGTAACTTTTCCATAGAAGCTCTTTCCTTTCCTTTTTATTTTTCATTTTTTTGTATTGCTACATTTTTTACTTTAACATTAACTGCTTTTACTTCTAAATCTGATGTTTTCTTAATTGTTTCTCTTACTTTGTTTTGTATATTTAATGTAAGTTCTTTAATAACTACGTCTTTATTTACAGTTAAAGTTATATTAACTATTACATTATTTGTGCTGTCTAATTCAACCATAACATCAACATCTTCTGCATCACTAAATTCTTTTAAAACAGAAATTACAATGCTTTCTAAAGTTGGTTTAGAGATTAAGAGTTTTCCATTATCATTTTGCATTAAAATTCCTTGGTTTTTAGTGTTTTTTTCTGGGCTTTCAAAGAAAATCGCCTTTAATGAGCATAATAAGCATATAATTGCAGATACAAGTATTATTTTAGAAGAGGTGTTTTCTTTTAAAGCTAAAATTACAAATTTATTTAACATTTCTATATTAATCCAACCTAAAATTATACATATTACCATTATTGATTGTAAAAAAATTAAAACTGAAAATAATGTCAATATTACTTTATCTAATTTTTTCATTTTAAATTTCATCCTTTCTTTAGCAAGATTTTTTCTTACATTGTTTCTTGATTTTCATCTTCTTTTTGTTGACTTTCTTCTTCTTTTTCTTCTGTTAAGCTTTCTGTATTTACACCTTGAACATGAACATTAACTTCTTCTACTTTTAGTCCTGTCATACTTTCTACAGATTTTTTTACTTTATTTTGAATTTCAAAAGCTACATCTGGTATTCTTGCTCCATATTCAACAATTATATTTACATCAATTTTTGCTTTTTCATCTGTTGCATCTACTTTTATTCCTTTTGCTAAATTTTTCTTTCCTTTTAGGACTTCAGAAATTCCTCCTGCGAAACCTCCAGACATCCCATAAACACCTTTTACTTCTGAAACAGCCACTCCTGCTATTACTGCTATTACATCACTTGATATTTTTATTCCTTCTGTACCATTTTCAATTTCAACCTTTTCTTCTACCTCTTCAAACTTATTTTCTTCCATTTTAATCACATTCCTTTCTTTTTAGGTATTTGTTAAACTATATTAAAGTTTTTTTCCTAAATAATTTATCTTTCAATAGTATATCAATTTTTTACAAATTTTACAACTGTTTTTTTAAATTTTAACAAAAAAGTAGGCACAAGCCTACCTTTTTATATTTTTAGTATTCCACCTATAGTTTTGCTTTCAGTATTGTTTGGTAACATTTGACTTCCTCCTGTTATAACAATACTATCTCCTTTTTCTAAAATTTCTTTATCTTGTAATTTTTGAATTCCAGCTTCTATTGTTTTATCAATATTTTCTTTAGCTTCAACATATATAGGTGTTACATTCCATACAAGACCTAATTGACGGAATGTTCTTTTATTATCTGTAATTGCTAAAATTGGGCAACCAGCTCCCATTCCAGCTAAAATTCTAGCTGTATTTCCTGTATTTGTATAACAAACTATTGCATCTGCTTCTAATACTTTTGCAGAAATACATGCAGAATATGCAACTTTTTGTTCATAAGAAGATAAATCTAAATTAGGATTTTGATCAAATCTTCTCCAATAGTTAATTTCAGGTTCTATTCTATTTGCTATTTTAACCATTGTTTTAACACATTCAACTGGATAATCTCCTTGAGCACATTCTCCAGATAACATTATAGCACTTGTTCTATCATATATAGCATTTGCTACATCTGATGCTTCTGCTCTTGTAGGTAATGGTTGATGTGTCATTGACTCTAACATTTGTGTTGCAGTTATTGCAGGTTTATTTGCTTTGTTTGATAATTTTATAAATTTCTTTTGCATTACAGGTGGTTCTGTAAAGTCTGTTTCTGTAGCCATATCTCCACGTGCTATCATTTGGCCATCTGCTAAATTTATTATTGTTTTCATGTTTGAAAGACCTTCAACATTTTCAACTTTAGTTATTATTTTTATATCTTTACCGCCATTTTCATCTAAAACTTTTCTAACTTGATTTATATCATCTGCATTTCTTGCAAATGAAATGGCAACATAATCATATTCATGCTCACAAGCTGTTTTTAAATCTTCAATATCCTTTTGAGCTAAAGCAGGTAATCTTATAATTGTTCCTGGTAAGTTCATAGTTTTTCTACTTCCTAAACCATTTCCATGAACTACTGTACAAACTATATCTTTATCTACAACTTCATCAACTTTTAATTCAATTGCTCCATCATCTATTAAAATTTTTGTACCTGGCTCAACATCTTTATAAAGTTCCTTATATGATATAGAAACTTTTTCTTCATTTCCTATAATATCTTCATTTACTAAAGTAAATTTTTGTCCATCTTTTAGTTGAATTTTAGTGTTTTTTCCAGTATATAACATTCCTGTTCTAATTTCTGGGCCTTTCATATCTAAAAGCATTGGGATTGGTAAATCTAATTCTTCTCTTAATCTTATTATTGTTTCAGATTTTTCTCCTTGTTCATCCCAGCTACCATGTGAATAATTAATTCTACACACATTTAAACCCGCTTCAAATAATTCTGGTAATTTTGTTTCACTTGCAGGCCCTATTGTTCCTACTATTTTTGTTTTTCTTAAATTCTTCATTTTTTTCTAATTCCTCCCTGAAAATTAATTTTGTATCAAATATTATATCACAATGTAACATAATTATTCAAGACTTTTAAAAAATTTTTTTAAAACACTTGAAATTATTTCAATTTTATTATAGTATATAAGAAAAGAAAACAGAGGATAAAAATTTGCAATTTTGCAAATTGGTTTATACCTTTAGAAAGAAAGGAATGAAACTAATTATGCCTAAAAAAACTAAAGAACCAAACGGCTCTAAAAAAAATGAAGATATTTTAAAAACCATTGAAAGAAAAGCAAAATCTATAACAAACATGCTAAAAAAAGAATTTAAAAAGGAAACCGAAAAAGCTCCAAAAAAGAATGCTTCTAAAAAAAATACAACTACGAAAAAAAGCACTACAAAAAAATCAACTAAATTAGCTTCTCCAGAAGAAGAGCTTAAACAAGATGTTCCAAAAAAAGAAACTAAAACAAAATCATCTTCCAAAACAGAAACCAAAAAGTCTACAACTAAAACTACTTCAAAGAGCTCTAAATCTACTATTAAAGCAACATCTAAACCAAAAGACTTCTCTCCTGAATATTATGATTTACCATTTAGATATAATCAAACTGTTGTAAAAATACTTGCTCAAACACCCACAAATTTATTTGTTTATTGGGATATATCAGATTCTGATAGAGAAAATTTAAAACAACACTTCGGTAAATATTTCTTCGAAATAACTAAACCTGTTTTAATAGTTCATAATGAAACACTAAATTATGCATTTGAAGTTGATATAGATGATTTTGCTAATAGTTGGTATATAAAAGTAAATGATAGCAACTGTGAATATAAAATAGAGCTTGGAAGACGCCCTATTCCTATTAATTATAATTATATGCCATCTTATGATATTGAAAAAGAAGGACCAATAAAACCTATTAAAACACCATATATATACATATCTTCTTCAAATGAATTGGAATCTCCTAATGATAGAGTATTATTTAATAATAAAAATAAAATTGCTTTTAGAAATATAAAAACAAATGCCATTATAGAAAAAGATATTTCGAACTTTCCTTTTATTAAAAATGGCAGTTCATTTACAAGCATTTATGAACTTTATAAAGATTTATTTAAAAATGAATTTGATAAAAATATGTTTAACTTGCATAACCCATCTTCTGGTGGAAATCCAAGTTCTGGAAGTTTATCTTCAAAATTTAAATAAAATAGACAAAAAAACAAACATAAAAATCTCAGTTTGAACTGAGATTTTTTTCTATATCATTACTCTTATATTAGCTTCCCCTAACTAAATTTTTAAAATTATTCTTCTACATTTTCATCTTCATCATCTTCAGGTGTTTCTTCTCCCAAACTTTGTTCAAAAGCCTTTTCAAAATTATCTCTTACTTTTTTCTCAATTTCTTCTAAAACTTCTGGATTATTTTTTAAATACTTTTTAACATTTTCTCTTCCTTGTCCTATTTTCTCACCTTTATAACTAAACCAAGAACCGCTTTTTACTATTATATCTAAATTAACAGCCATGTCCATAATGTTTCCTACTTTTGAGATTCCTTCTCCGTAAATTATATCAAACTCTGCTTCTCTAAATGGAGGTGCTACCTTATTTTTTACGACCTTCACTCTTACTCTATGCCCTATAACCTCTCCATTTTGTTTTATTTGCTCTATTCTTCTTATGTCTAGTCTAATAGAAGCATAAAACTTAAGTGCACGACCACCTGTTGTTGTTTCTGGATTTCCAAACATTACTCCTATTTTTTCTCTTAATTGATTTATAAATATTAAAACAGTTTTAGATTTGTTTATTGCTCCAGCAAGTTTACGAAGTGCTTGTGACATAAGTCTTGCTTGAAGTCCCATATGAGAGTCTCCCATATCGCCATCAATTTCTGCCTTTGGAACTAATGCTGCAACTGAATCCACAACTACAACATCTAATGCTCCACTTCTAACTAAACTTTCTGTAATTTCTAAAGCTTGTTCTCCTGTATCTGGTTGAGAAACGATTAGATTATCTATATCTACACCTAATTTTTTTGCATGTATTGGGTCTAATGCATGTTCTGCATCTATAAAAGCAGCCTCTCCACCTAGTTTTTGTGCTTCTGCTATTGCATGAAGTGCTAAAGTTGTTTTTCCTGATGATTCAGGACCATATATTTCTACTATTCTTCCTCTTGGAAGTCCCCCTATACCTAAAGCTATATCTAATGCTAGTGCTCCTGTAGGAATTGACTCTATTTCCATTGCTTTATATTCGCCTAGTCTCATTACCGAACCTTTTCCAAATTGTTTTTCTATTTGATTTAACGCTACATCTAATGCTTTTCTTCTTTCATTACTTTCTGACATTTTAATCCTCCTTAAATTTATAAACTTCTGTTTGATGTTTTTATTATATATACCAAACACATTTTTGTCAATACTTTTTTAAAATTTTTTTTATTTTGTTATATACCATTCTTTTATATTGTAAAACATATTATACCAATTTGCCTTAACCTCTCCCACTAAATTTGTATTTCTTACGGCTAAAATTGTATTTCTTGCAATTCCTATATATGGAACTTCTTCATTATAAATATCATACATCCTTTGATATTTTTGTTTAAGTTCATTTTCATCTGTAATATTTCCAATATATTGCATTATTTCATTTATTTCTTGATTATTGTATTTTGCTAAATTATTATTTCCAAAATATGTTGTTAAATCTGGTGCTATTGGTTGGCTTATTTTACCTAACATCATATCATAATTTACATTATTTAAATAACCATTATATTCATTGTCTTGAGCATAAATAATATTTACTAAAATACCCTGTTCTGCAAACTGATTTTTTATATCTTCTGCAGCTTTACATCTTATACCATCATTTGCTCTTACAACCATATTTAGTTCAATTCTTATAGTTTTATAATTTTCTACTTTTTGCCATACTCCATTTTTTTGTTCCCAACCAGAATTTCTTAATAAATTTCCAACTTCATCAACATTATAAAAATTTTCATCTGGTAATTTTGTAACTAGAAAACTTGCTGGATTCAAGGGAAAATTTGACTGCTTGTACATATTTCCATAAGAATTTGAAATAACTCTGTTTTTATCTAATGCACACCTTAAAGCTTTTCTAACATTTATATCTGACAGAATATGGTTACTTGTGTTTAATGCTAAAAAAACATATTCTTTTCCATCTATTTGAGTTAAATCATAACCTATTGTTCCAATATATTGCTCATAAGCTGTATTTTCTGTTGAAATTAAATCAATACTTCCCATTTTAAACGCATTATATAATTCTGCAACTGTAGAATATAAATTTATTGTTATTTTTTGTATAACGGATGTATCTTCTTTATTCCACCAATTTGCATTTTTTTCTAATATAATAGTATTGTTTGTAACATCCGAAATTTTAAATCTGCCTGTTGTTGTTGGGGCTTTATTTTTTTCGGTATTCCAAAAATCTGTATTTAAATAATAATTACTACTTAAAATAGGAAAATTTAAATAATATTCAAAATTATCTATTTCTTTTGATAAAATAATTCTAAGCGTGTAATTATCTATTATATCTACTTCTTGTATTGAACTTACATTACTTGCATATACAGAATTATTGCTTTCTTTTAGCCTATCTATTGTATATTTTACATCATTGCTTGTAAATCTGTTTCCATCAGACCATTTAACACCCTGTCTTAATTTTATTACATATGCTGTCCCAGATACCTTTGCACATTCTGCTGCTAAAGTATATTCTTTATTATAGTCTGATGTAATATTAATAAGTGGTTCGTATATTAATTTTGTAATATCTTGTACTTTTTTATTTGTTGTAATTATAGGATTTATAGTATCAAAGTTTGAAATTCCAAGTGTCATTTCTGTACCTTTCACTACTTCTGAATTTGATGAAGTCGAAGTTGAATTTGAACTTCCGTGCATCTTTAGAATTTTTAACTTTTACTTTATATATTGAAAATCCTACAACAACCATAATAATTATAATAAATATATATCCTAAAAAATTATTTTTCATATGCACCTCATTTAAAAAAAACTACATAAATATTATATATTAATTTTTAAAAATGTCAAGAACAATTTAGCTTGCCTCTACAGATTCTTCTTCGACCTCTCTTTGTAAACTGGGATTCATTATAAGCCCTCTTGTTTTTGCCAATTTAATAAGATAATCTAATTTAGATTGATTTGCTTTAATTTTATAAACATAATAATCTATTAATTCTCCATCTGCAAACTCAAAATTTTTATTTGCTTGTTCTAAATTTCTTTTTGTATCTTCAATACTAGATAAAATTTCAATATCTTTTTGCTTTTCATTTTTTTCTAAAATTTTGCTCTCTTTTACAAATTCTTCTGACATCTATACCGCCTCCTAGTATTATTAATATATTCCATATTTACCATTTCTATTCATTTTATTAGCAAAGCTATTTTACAAATTTTTACTTTCCAAATACAATTAACCTAAAACATTAGATCAAAAACTTTTCGACACTTTTCGACACAATTCAATAAATTGCAAAAACATCTAACAAAAGCAAAAGGTAGTGCAATATTATGTTTATTACACTACCTTTAATATAAAAAATTTCTTGCACAATACTTAACCATCTATAAATATTTTTCTATTTTTTTATTGCTAAAATTTTAAATTTTATAATTCCTGCAGGAGCGTCAACTTCAATTGTTTCTCCTTTTTTTCTTCCTATAAGTGCTTTTCCCATTGGTGATTCATTTGATATCTTATTTTCTTCAAGATTAACCTCTGTTGAACCCACTATAGTATATAATACTTCTTCATTAAATTCTAAATCAAGTAATTTTACTAAATTTCCAACTTGTACTGTTTTTGTATCTATTTCTTTAGAATCAATTATTTTTGCATTTCTTATTTTAGCTTCTAAATCCGCAATTGCTTGTTCATTTTCTGCTTGCGCATTTTTTGCTTCATCATATTCAGCATTTTCAGATAAATCTCCGAATCCTCTTGCAATTTTTATTCTTTCTGCAATTTCTGTTCTTTTTTCTGTTTTAAGGTAATTTAATTGTTCTTCTAATTTATCAAATCCCTCTTGTGTTAAAATAACTTCTTTTTCTTCCATTATTTATCATTCTCCTTTTGCTCTTTTTTAAGTATTAATTCTTTTTTTTGATGGAACAATGTTCCAATACATTTAATACTACCTACATATATTCCAATTGCTATTGCATTTGTTACAATTCCAAATGGAATTCTTGTTATTGCAATTATTGCATAATATAACAATTCTACTGCTATAGGCATTATTATACTTTTTAATAATACATATTTTAACCCTATTTTATGATATGCAATTGTAAAATATACTAAAATAAATATAAAAGTAATTATAGCACCTGGTATTATATATGGTTTTAAAACATCTCTAATTCTTGTATTTGGAATACTTTGTATAGCAATATTATCATTTGAAATATTAAAACCTAATTGCTCATTTATTTTATTTACAATTTCACTTTTTTCTTCATCTGTAATTTGTGTAGATACTATCTCTACGGCATTAGAAAACCTTCCAATTTTTTGAACCTTCACTTTTCTATTTTTTAAAATTTCTTTTGCAATTTCTTCAACTTTTGTTTTATCAAATACAGTATTATTTGAAATTATCATTTTCTGTTTTGAAGAATATTGTAAATCTACATTAAAACCTTTTCTGTAACAAACTATTGCACCTATAATAATTATTACAGCCATGACACAATATATTATTTTTTTTGCACTTTTTTGTTCTTCCATTTTTAAATTCATTCCTTTCCTTTTTAATCTAATACATTTTTAGTTAATATATAATTATAAATTACAATAAGAGCTATTCCCCAGAACATACACATTCCAAAGGTGTTAATTGCAGTCCATTTTATAAAACTAAAAATAATTGATACTATAAATATAGGAATTAGTTTAAGAATAGTATCTTTAAATTCTTTTGAATATGCTTTTTTTCTAACTTCTTTATCTGCTTCATTTATTAAAAGCAATCTCTTACTTAATCCATAATTTAGTATTGCAACTAAAATTATTGCAACTATACTCTCTAAAGAAATTAAAACATTTGTATATCTTAAAACTAATAAATATACGGCAATAAACCCAACATAAACTATTGATGCAATTACTCCTCTACCTTTAAATTTTGCAATTATATAACATAAAACTAAAACAGCTAGAATTATAATAATTGTTAAAATTATTTTTATACTTTTCTTGGAAATATCTGCTTTAACATATTGGTTTTCTGTAACTTTATATGTAAGTGGCATTTTCCCAGAATTCAATAATAAACTAATTGTTGAAGCTGATTGCAATGAATTTGAAATAGATTCTGAATCTGTAGTAGCCTTACTCATAGATAATGTAATTATTCCATCTTCTATTGGATCATCAAAACTTGTTGTTATCATATCATTATTATCTATTGATAAAATTATCTTTTTTTGGTTATCCTTTTTCTCTTCTGAATTTTCATCGTTTGATGTATTTTCATCTTTATTTTCTTCAGAATTAGATACTTCCGCTTCTGCCTCAACTGCATTTTCATCTGTAGTATCATTTTCTGTAGTATTTTCTTCTGGTTTAGTTACATATTCTCCTGTGCTTAATTCTTTTAGTTTTTCTGTTCCTTCTTTATTAAACTCAATTTGTAAATATACAACTGTTCCTGATGTAGTTGTGTTATATGTTGCAGCAACTTTTTTCAAATTTTCATTTGAAAAATATACTTTAGATTTATCTTCTGAATCTGTTATTTTAAAATCTGAAACTTGTAAAATATTACTTATTGTATGGTCAGTATTTTCATTTTCTGGTAATTGTAAATAAATTTTTCCGTTTTCCTCATTTAAGCTTAAATTATATTCTTGCACACCTAATAATTTTAACCTTTTTTCGATTATTTTTTTAGATTTTTTATAATTTTCAGCTGTTTTACTTTCATCTGAATTTACTTTATTTTCAGTTTTTTGGTAAGAATTTGATTGAATTGAACTTTCTGAAATATCATCAGAATTTCCAACAACTTGTCCTTTTGAATCTGTAACTTGTGTTGCGTCACTTAAGTCAAATGTCAATTCTCTATATCCAGACAAATCACTTGAAAATTCATATCCTTTTACCTTATTTTCCATTCTATTTGAATTTTGTACATATACACCAACAAAAGACACCAAGCATATTACTAATACTGCCAAAACTGTAGTTATTAACTTTAATAATTTATTTTTTTCCATTTTATTTTTATCCTCCTTATTTTTATAATAATTTCGTATTATTTATAATTAATTCATACCATATTCTTAAATATTTTGCTGCATATTTGCTCATAATTGTTCTATCCATAAAAATTTTAAAATAGTCTAATACTGGACAAATTGAAGTATCAATATCTAATTTTAATGTAATTTTTCTATTCTCCAAATCCAGTTTTAAATCTGCATTTGTTACGGCATAATTAACTTTATCATGAATATCAAAAGTTGCAATATTTGTTTTTGCTACTCTGCTTCTTGCCACATCTGATTTATCTGCTAAAATTAGTGCTGCTGAAATGTTGCTTATAGATGTTCCTGTTGCCTCATCATGATTTCCAATCGCCATCATAATTTCAGTTCTTTCCTCAACACTCATACCCATATCCTTTAAAATATTATAGCTTAATATGGCTCCCGAATGAGCGTGGTCTACCCTGTTTACAGCATTTCCTATATCATGCATATAACCTGCAATTCTTGTTAGTTCTATTGTTCTTTCATCAAACCCAAGTTTTTCTAAAATATCCCCAGACCTTTTTGATACAATTCCAATATGTCTATATGAATGCTCTGTATACCCCAAGCCATCTAGTTGCCTTTGTGCGCCTTCTATTAAAGCTCGTACTTCTTTGTTATTTCTAACATCTTCTAAAGTTACCAATTTTTTAGCCTCCCAGATAAATTTGTTTTCAACTTTTACTATTTTAGCCTAAATAGAAAAAAATATCAACAGTTTTTTTAATTTTTTTCAACTTTTTCTAGTTCTTTAATCTTATCTCTTATTTCTGCAGCTTTTTCAAATTCCATTTTACTTGCAAATGCTAACATTTCATCTGTTAATTTGTTTATAATTGATTTAATATCTTCTTTGTTTTCCAATTTAAATTCAATTTCTATATCTTGGGTTTTAACAGCTTTTATAGAATCTCTTACAGATTTATTTATTGTTTTTGGAGTAATATTATGTTTTTTATTGTATTCTTCTTGTATTTTTCTCCTTCTATTTGTTTCTGTAATAGCCTTTTCCATACTATCTGTTAATTCATCTGCATACATTATAACAGTTCCATCTGTATTTCTTGCAGCTCTACCTATTGTTTGTATTAATGAACGTTCTGAACGTAAAAAGCCTTCCTTATCAGCGTCTAATATTGCAACTAATGAAACTTCAGGAATATCAAGACCTTCTCTTAAAAGATTTATTCCAACTAAAACATCAAATTTTCCGCAATCTTAAATTTCTGATTATTTCCATTCTTTCTAGAGCTTTTGTATCAGAATGCATATAATTAACTTTAATATCTAAACCTTGTAGATAACTAGTTAAATCCTCTGCTTGTCTTTTAGTTAATGTTGTAACAAGTACTCTTTCCTTTTTTAAAACTCTTTTTCTTATTTGCTCTAATAAATCATCTATTTGATTAGTAACAGGTCTTACTTCTATTATTGGATCTAAAAGACCAGTTGGTCTTATTATTTGTTCTACAACATTATTTCCAGAATGCTCTTTTTCATATTCTGCAGGTGTTGCACTTACAAATACTACTTGATTAATTCTATCTTCAAACTCTTCAAATTTAAGTGGTCTATTATCATAAGCTGATGGAAGTCTAAAGCCATAATTTACAAGCGAATCTTTTCTTGCCTTATCTCCATTATACATTGCTCTAACTTGAGGAATTGTTGCATGCGACTCATCTATCAGTAGCAAAAAGTCCTTTGGAAAATAATCAAATAATGTATATGGTGGACTTCCTGGTTTTCTTCCACTCATATGTCTTGAATAATTTTCTATTCCTTGGCAAAATCCTGTTTCTTTCATCATTTCAATATCAAAATTTGTTCTTTCTTCTATTCTTTGAGCCTCTATAAGTTTGTTCTGTAATTTAAAATATTTTATACGTTCTTTCAATTCTTCTTCTATTGTTATTATTGCTCTATCTATCTTGTCTTTGTTTGTAACATATTGTGATGCTGGTGGAATAAGTATGTGTTGTCTTGTTCCAATAACTCCTCCTGTTAGGGGATTTATTTCAGATATTTTTTCTATTTCATCTCCCCAGAATTCTACTCTAACTGCAGCTTCACTTTGTGATGAAGGATAAATTTCTAAAATATCTCCTTTTGCTCTAAATGTTCCTCTTTTAAAATCTATTTCATTTCTTGCATACTGCATTGTAACTAGCTTTTTCATTACACCATCTCTTGACTTTTGCATTCCAGGTCTTAAAGATAACATCATTTCTTGATAATCTTCTGGGGCTCCTAATCCGTATATACATGATACTGAAGCTACAACTATTACATCTCTTGTTTCAAATAATGATAATGTTGCTGAATGACGTAGTTTATCTATTTCGTCATTTATTGATGCGTCTTTTTCAATGTATGTGTCTGAAGCAGCTATGTAGCTTTCCGGTTGATAATAATCATAATATGACACAAAGTATTCAACTCTGTTCTCTGGAAAAAACTCCTTGAATTCGGAATATAGTTGTCCAGCAAGCGTTTTATTATGTGCTAAAACAAGAGTTGGTCTTTGCACTTTTTCTATTATATTTGCCATAGTAAAAGTTTTTCCTGAACCCGTAACTCCTAGAAGCGTCTGATATTTCTTGCCATCTTCTATTCCTTTTGATAGGTATTTTATTGCATTTGGTTGGTCACCTGTTGGCTTGTATTTTGATACTAATTTAAACATTTTTCCTCCCTTATTCATTGATTTTTTTCTCATTTTATGCATTATTATATCAAATTTTCTATATATTTTAAACATTTTTTATAAATTATTTATAAAAAAAAACAAGGCTTATTGGTAAGGCTACTTTTTCAGTAGCCCCTTATTTACTTCCCTGTTCCTTGTCTGCTAGTTTAAATACAGCTTTTGTGTATTTTAGCAATTCTTTTTTATTTTTAAATCCACAAGTTTTTGCAAAATAATCTGCATATATTGTGTTCTCTTTTACTACTCCTGTTTGTAATGCTTTATTTATATTATAACTTTCTTTTGAAGATACATCTCTTAATCTTAAATATTCTGTTACAGTTAGATTATAAATATTATCATTATTTTTAAATTTTTCATAAATTTCAGTTGTTATTATTCCATTATCTATTAGTTCATAGTCGTTTTTAAATTCTACAATTTTTTTATCTGGATATTTTGTTACATTTGCAACTCGTTCTATATATTCTGCTTTACCTTCTTTGTTTATTTTCCCTACATTTACAGGTTTAAATACCATTATAATTGCAGATATAACAGCCATAATCAATAGTAGAACACCAATAGTACACACTAACCTTTTATTTAGCTTTATTTTCTTTTTAGTTTTAGTTCTTTTTCCTTTCATATAATCGCTCCCTTTATTTTTAAAAAGAGAACTAGAAAGTTCTAGTCCTCTCTTATGTAGTATTTTAGTTCATTTTTTTCTTTTTTGCAACTATTGTTGTTGCTCCAAGTCCTATTATTGACATACCTGCTATTGCTACATAAAGCATTATGTTGTCACCTGTTTTTGGATTTGAACCATTATCTTTCATTTCTTCTTTGTTTTCTGGTTTTGATGGAATATTGTTTTCATTGTTATTTTCGTTGTTGTCTTCGTTATTATTGTTGTCCTGAGCTTTTCTTGCTATTGTAAATGTTGTTTCTGCTTCTCCTCCATCTGCAAATGCTACTTTTAATGTATGTTCTCCAACTGCAAGTGTATCTACATAATCTTTATTTAATACAATTATCGTGCTACCACTTTCACTTGTGTAATTTGAACTATCTACAAGTACATTATCTACATATACTTTGTTATTAAATAGGCTATAATCTGCATCTATTTTAAATCTTGCTTCTGTATCTTCTTTTATTGTATATGTTTGTTCTGCACCTTCTATTACTTTGTATTCTATTTTTTCTACTACTACTTTAATTTTCATATTTGATGTAATGTTCTTTAATTTTAATGTATTGCCATCTAGTGTTTTTTCTACATCATTTACTAATACTTTTACTAGTTTGTAGCCTGTGTTTGCTGTTATTGTGAAGTCTTTGTTGTCTCCATAACTTACTGTAACTAATCCATCTGGATTTACTGTTGCTCCTGTTACTTCTTCTACTGTTATTGTAAATGGTATTTTCTTGTAGCTTACTTCTACTGTTTTTTCTTCATCTACTGTTATTTCTATTTCATTTCCCATTGCAGTTTTTTCTATTCCATTTACTAATACTTTATCTATCATATATCCTGTATTTGGTGTAAATGTTATTTTTACTTTACTTCCTTCTATAACATCTATTTTACTTGGTGTTATTGTTCCATTTCCACCAGGTACTGATGTTATTACATCAAATGTATTTTTAACATCAACTTCAATATTAATATCAGTTATTGTTTTATAGTTTGTTGTATCAGTTGGAGTAAATGTTGCTTTATATTTGGTTTTTCCTACAGTTAACACTGTTGCAGGTGCATTCCAAGTAAATCCTGTTGGTAATGCTACATCTGCTAATACTTTACCTTTTACAGAAGTTAATCCTGTTGGTACTGTATAGTCTGGTGTTGCTTGTGTGATTGACCAATTTAAAACTAAATCTGTAGTTGTACCATCTTTCCACTCATAATTATCTTTATCTTTTAAGGATACTGTAATGCTATAATTTCCAACATTAGTAGCCTTAATATCGCCAGAAAAATTCATCTTATTTGAATCAAAATTACTATCTTGTGAAACTATTTCATCACCAGTATATTCAAAAGTATCTTCAACTAAAGTTACTTTATTAAGCTCAGCTTTTTTAATAGTGAATGTATAAGTAACACTTCCTACATAGTTAGGATTACTATCTTTAACTTTATAAGTTATTGTATAAGTACCAGCATCTACTGGAGCAAACTTACTACTATATGTTGTGCTACCAGTTCCATTGTAAAATATCTCTAGTTCATTTACATCGACTTTATTATCTTCAACTGTAATTGTGCCCGTTCCCCATGGAGTTTTAGTAGTATTATCAAAAGTAAATACTTGATTATCCTCTAAACCAGTAATTGTTACATTCTCTTTATTTACAACATGGACTGTAAAGTCTTTTGTTGTTTCTTTCCATTCAGGAGTATTATCGCCACCAAGATCCATTTTTGCTGCTGTAACAGTCATTACAACATCTCCTGCAGTTGCTCCTGCTACATATTCTTCATTTGTAGCATCATATGTAAGTGCTGTTCCTGATTTGATAGTAAAATCAATGTTTCCTACATTTCCAGTTACTGATTGTTCTAAATAACTTAATTCTATAGAACCATTAACTCTTACATATTGATCTGCAATTGCTAAAGGTTGTTCTGCACTTGTTACTTCAAGTACACCATTTACATGTGTTCCCATTGTATAGTTAGAAGTAATATCTTCACCATTTCTCATTACTTTAACATTACTTACAGTATTATTTGAAGTACCTACAAATTTTTGGCTACCAGTAATTGTAGCTTCTAACATATCACCAGATAGTAATACACCATCAGTATATGTATAATTATTTTTTGTTAATTCAGTACCATTATATACCTTAGTATCTGAACCAGCTGTTACAACTATTGGTGTTGTAATTGGGTTTACTGTTAATTTACCGGCAGCTTTTACAATACCAGAATAACAATCAGTTACATCAACACCTTCAGCATTTGTTATTGTAATTTTTCCTATTGTATTATTTTCAAGAGCTGTATCTTTAACATCTCTTACTTTACCAGTAATTTCTGCAGTAACTTTATCACCATTAGGTAATTTATTATCAGTTACTGGACTAGCATTATTTGCCCATAAAACATCATAAGCATTTTTTGTATGTTCTGTTCCATCATAAGTAAATATTTCGTCATAGCTTTTTACTTTTACTTCAGTATTAATTGGTGTGATTTCAAAATCAACACTAGCATCACTTGCTGTATAATTTGGATTTTTTACACTTAATGTTGCCTTATATTTTCCCACTAATGTAGGTAATTTATTTCCTATATTTACATAGTTTTCTGAATCACCTTTTTTAGAATAAGTGATTTCATAGTCATCAGGTGTTAAATCATCAACGCCTGTTGCAGTTGGTGTTTTAGTAGTGCCATAAACCCATGTACTATCTAAACCACTAATACCTAATCCTGTTAATTGTTTTGGTTCAACTTTTAATGTAACTGTTGCTGTATAAGTTTTACCATTTTCATCAGTTACAGTAATTGTTGGTGTATATGTTCCAGCAGATAGACCAGATTTTGCTTTAATTTTAAAATCATTATTTATTGCACCAATACCTATTGTTGGTTGTGTATCTCCGATGATTTCAAATTTATCTGTATCAGATACTGTTACATTAGTAATTTTTAACTCAGCAGCGCCAATATTAGTAATATTAATTGTTGCTTCTGGCACATCAGTATATCCAAATGTAACATTTGGTAATGTAACATTATCAACACTTAAACCTGTTTCTTTAGCAAGTTTAATATATTGTGGATAGCCCGCATGTGAACCAGTTCTAACATCTCCAACTAATTTTGTTCTATCTTCTAGTTCAATTACTTGATTAGTATCAGTTGTATAATATATTTTTGTATCACTTGGCATTACTTCTTCAATTCTTTTTTTACCTAAAATATTAAATCCTAGTATAACACCTCGACCTTTTACCATAAGTGTTTCAAAATTGAAGTTTGCCTTCATATTACTTTCATCAGATGAAGAGAAATCAAATATTCCACCATCTATATCTCCAACTTCAAAAATACCTTTTTTAACATTAACATTTAAAGTAATATTTTGCTCCATAGGCTCTGAATCAGTGAATACATCAAATATATATTCATCCCATGAACCTGTTCCAGTAACGGCATAAGTTCCTCCATCAATATTAAGCCCATAAGTCTTAGGTAAATTTTTTAATTCTTCAGCCATATCTAAAGTAGATAGTCTTATTCTACCATTAAATCCTACTCCAGTTATTTTACCACTATTACCAAAGCCACTATCTTTTATGGTTAAATTGCTTCTAAAATTATAATTGTTTTCATCTTTATAACCATAATAGAATGTTAAATGGTTTTCTGTTACATCTAAAGTATTACCTGCTAAATCTAGAGTAACGTTACCTAAAACATAAAATTCTAAAGGTGCTGTTAACTTAAAACTACCACCTAATTTAATAATAGTGTCTTTGCTATTATTAATTTGATTAGCTGCATTTATTAATTCAGCTTCTGTTGTAGCCATTAGTGTTTGAACTTCTTTTTTCTTAACTGTAATTGGACCCCAATAAGCATTTATCGTACCAAGTTTATCAGCTCTATTTGCTATTTTAGTTCCTTCTCTATCATGATACTCAATAATAGAATCAGCATCAATTACCTCATCAACAGTTAAAGTGCTAGTTTTTATCAAATATGTTTCTGCACGACCTTTTTTATTATCTTTAGTAACATTTGAAAATTTTATTGTTTTATATGCCCTAAGATCTGCTATTTCATAAAATCCAGTAACTTTCAGATTTTTAAAAACTACATTATTAAATCTGTAATCACCAGCGGTTTGCCAAAAACTGTCAAAATCTTTTATATATTCAACATCTATACCATCCATTTCAAAATTAACAGTATATTCAGCCTCCATAATTTCGTTATAGATTGGTGTTGTACCTATATTTTTTAAAAGATTAAGTTTTGCTCTTTTAGAACTATTTGAATTAATAAATTTTAAGTCTAGACTATTTTCATATATTAGTTCAAACTTATAATGTTCTGGTACAGTTAATGTAAAGCCATTAAAATCTAAAGTTTTAGACATTTCAATATAGAATCTTGTATCAAAATCTTCTCTTAATGTAATGTCACTAGTAAGTTTAACTACATCAGTTACATTATCATTCATTTTAGCAGTTAAATCTGAATAATTATTAACTTCTGCAGTTGTTGTTGCATTTACATTAGTAGCTCCAATTAGTAAAAAACTAATTAGCATTAATAATATTGCTACTAAATATTTTGTTTTATTTTTCATAAAACCATTCTCCTTTCTCAAACAAAACATTTTCTGTTTTATTTAACTCTAACACTATGTAACACCACCCTGTATTTGTTGTTATTTGCACAGGTGGAAAGTGTTAGTATTGTATCTTCATTAGATACAATTACATTGAAATCTTTTTTACTTCTTTGTTTTCTTTATTGTTTTTAGCCCATACTATTATGCGTAGACTTGAATAGATAAGAAGTATTAAAAAGATTAATTGCATTATTCTTATTATGAATAATGTCTTTTTGCTTTTTTGCTTTTCTTTTCTACTCATTTTTTATTAACTCATCTATTCACCACCCATCAACTTTACTTTTCCATATAATCTTATATCATATTTTGGCATAAATTACTATTGTACTTTTGGTGCAATTTTTCACTAACTTTTGCACTAAAAGTGCAAAAGTTAATGAAAAATGTTTATTTTTATGTTATAATGTATCTTAATATGAGTAATTTAGGAGGTTTCTGTTTTGTATAATATTATTGTAATTGATGACCATAAAATGAGTAAAAAAATAACTGCTATTTCAATGTTAGCAGTTATTTTTTATTGATATATTTACCGAAAACTCTGGAACTGTTGAAATATAGAACATTCCTCCTAGTTTTTTTACTTTTCTTCTCATATCTTTTATTCCCTGATTTTCTGTAATAAATTCATTTGGCTTTCTACCATCATTTGTTATTATCATATATGTTTCTTTTATATTCACAAATACTTTTGAACTCCCTGCGTGTCTTATTGCATTTGTGGTTGCCTCTCTTATTATTTCAAAGAATACTTTTGCTACTTCTTTATTTTGTGGTAGTTTTCCATCTATAATAATGTCTGTTCCATTTTTCTTATGAATTTTTATTAAATTTTCTAAATTTGCATTTGTGTCATCTGTATCTTCAATATCTATGAACATTTTTTGTATCATAAATTTTATTTCTTCAAAATTTTCTTGGGTTATATTTTCTTTATTTAAATATTGTTGTAATATAGAAAGATTTTGCCCTAATATATCATGATACTTATTTTTTAATTTCAGCAAATTTTTTTCTTTTTCTAATTTCTCTATATTATTAATACTTGATAATATTTCTTTGTTGTTTTCTTTTAATTTTTTATTTTGCTCATTTAATTTTTGGTGCAATTCATATACTTCTGTTATATCAAATGTAATTATTTCATTATTATTTATTACAAAAACATAATATTTATCTTCTACTCTTACACAATAATTTTTATCTAACTGATCTATACTTTGTATTATTATATTTGTTACATAGTCTTTCTTTATGTTTAATTTGTCTAGTATTTCATACATTTTATTGTTTATTAATTTTGCTTTCTTGCCTTTTAATACTAAAATTCCAAACTCACATTCATCAATAACTTTTTTTATTGAAAAATCTGTAATAGTTTCTTTTTTATAATACCTAAAATACATATATATAAGTGAAATAATTTCGTATATTATGCCTAGCAATGCAATTATAAATAAGCTATTTCTTGATATGCTTTCTTGCATAAACAATGCTATAAGTATTATTATAGAAACAATATATTCTAGTGCATAATCTGTTATATTTTTATTTATTATTCCTTTTTTTAGTATGATTTTTAGAATCTGGCATACTAACAAAAGACACAGTATTCCTATAATTGCTACCATAATACTAATTTTCTCCTCTTAAAATTTTCAATTTTATAGTTGTTCCATCTTCATCTACTATTTGCTCAATTTTTAATAATTTTTCTAATTGTAATTTTTCGATTTCTTTTTTGAAGTTCTTATGTTTGCTATCAAATAAATATTTTATTTCTGTATATAAATTGTTTACTTGTATATATAGAATAAAATTAGTTTCTCTAAATTTCATTATTGTTTCAAATATAATCTCATAAATATTGGCTGTTTCTCCACTACTTATCTCAAAATTATTTGTTTTTAAAACTCCATTTATTCCTAGTGCTTGTGCTTCTATTAACATTTCATTTATGATTATTTCTAGTCTTTTATTATCATATTTTTCTTTGTTATAGCTTGATATTACTAAACTACTCATTCTTTTACAATAATTTAGTAGTAGTTTTATATTTTGCATTTTATCTATGTCTGTTATCTTCATTTCTTTTATTAGTTCATTTATTAAGCTTCTTTTCTGTTCTATCTTTTCATCTAGTAGCTCTATGATTTCGCTTTTTAATTTTGTTTCATATATTTCTGTTGCAATCTTTCTTTGCTTTTGTAATATTGTTTCTTGTTCTATAAGCTCTTGTTTTATTAATTTTAATTCTTTTTCATATTCGTTTATTTTACTAAAATCTTTTTCTTCTATTGAATAGCCACCATTTATAGCCTTAACATTTTTTACAATGTTGTTATCTTTATATGTATTTTTTACCTTATTATCTTTTATATCATTTATTATATTTTCTTTTAGATTTATGGAATGATTTGTTGCAATTCTAGTTTTTCCATCTTGTGATATTATTTCTAATGGCAAATTTGAATTTTTAAATATCTTCTTATATCTAAAATTATTTGGTATCAAATTAAAGTCAAGCATCATTTCTAATCCTACACAAAATAATGTTCCTATTATTACTGACATATTCGTTTTTCTTATTACTGGAACATTTTTTATATATAAAATTGTATATACTACACCAATTAAAATAATTATTGATATTGAAATTATGTTTTTGTACCCTTTATTTTTGCTTGATTTTATTAGATTTATTATTGCTACTACTATTAAACATAGAATCCAAGCAACTATTACAAAATACCCTATATTATGATTATAATCATTTATATTGCTTTTTATTTTGAACACAATATTGTGCAAACTATTTGTAATTACTAATAAGAATAGTATTGTTGATATAATTATTGTAGCAATTCTTCTCTTTTTATTTTTACTGTTTATTAAATAACTACTACAATTATAATAAAATGTTGGAATCAGCAATAGTGGTATGTAATACAAATACCACAGTATTTCTGTTGCATATCCTGTTGTATATGTTTTAAGTATTCTTACTACCATCCAAAATGCTAATAGCACACCTATTGATAATACATATTTTTTTAGTGTTTTATCAAATATTCTTATATATAATAGTGTTATCCATATTGTATATATTGCTAATGCTAATACGGTTTGTTGAGTTTGTGTCATATTTACCCCTTTTTATTATAAAATTTATCTATCATATAATAACAGATTTTTTGCAAAAAAACAAGGTATTTTAAATACCCTGTTTTAAGTAAAATATTATCAAAAATAGAAAATAAAATCATTTATACAATATCAAAATTAAATTCCAAATTCTTTTAAAAATTGCTTTCCTTTTTTCATCATTTTTCTTTTTTTCTTATTTGATGTTTCATTATACATCATAAACATTCCCGCAGAAATAGCAGTTCCTATTATAACACCCTTTATAAATTTCATAAAACTCACAATCCTTTCTCTAAATAGCAAATTTTCTAAAATTATTATTTGTTTTTTTGAAATTTATATACATTTTTATTTTATAAAATATTAACAAAAGAAATTCATTTTAATTACATACTTTGTTTTTAGTTAAATAATCCCATTATTTCTTCTTTACTAAATTTACTAATAAAAGATGTTTTTGTTGCAAGCATGTTATCTACTAATTCAGATTTTTTTTGTTGAAGTTCATAAATTTTTTCTTCAATAGAATTACTTGTAATTAATTTATAAACTTGAACATTATTTTTCTGTCCAATTCTATAAGCTCTATCTGTTGCTTGATTTTCACTAGATACATTCCACCATGGGTCATAATGAATTACCATATCTGCTCCTGTTAAATTAAGCCCGGTACCACCTGCTTTTAATGAAATTAAAAATATTTTTATGTCTGGATTTTTGTTAAATTCTTCCACAAGCTCTATTCTTTCATTAACCTTTGTGCTTCCTGTTAATTTAAAATATTTAATGTTTCTCGAATTTAATTCCCTTTGAATAATGTCAAACATAGATGTATAGCCAGAAAACAAAAGAATCTTATGACCTGCACTAACTGCGTCTTCAACTATTTCCATACATTGATTAAGTTTACTACTTTCACCATTATAATTTTCTATAAATAACCCTGGATGACAGCAAATTTGTCTAAGTCTTGTAAGTGCTGCAAGAACCATAATTTGGCTTTTTTCAAATCCTTTTGTATTTATTTGCTCTGCAACTTCTTTTTTAGCTTTTGTTAAATACGACATATAAATTTTTTCTTGCTCTTCTTCCATATTATTATTCAACACCGTTATTGTCTTTTCTGGCAACTCTGTTAAAACGCCTTTTTTAGTTCTTCTTAAAATAAAAGGTTCTATCAACATTTTTAATTTAGACATTTGGTATTCATCTTTTTCTTTTACAATTGGTGTCTCATACATATTTCTAAACTTTTTATATGTAAATAAATATCCTGGCATTATAAAATCGAAAATTGACCACAACTCTGATAAAGAATTCTCAATAGGCGTTCCTGTTAAAGCATACCTTGTTTCTGCCTTAAGTGATTTTATAGCTTTAGCATTTTGAGTATTTGTATTTTTCAAATATTGAGCCTCATCTGCAATTATATATTTAAAATTATAATTTAAATCTTTATATTTTTCTATATCTCTTTTTAATAAATCATAAGACGTTATTACTAAATCATATTTATCTAAATTTTCAATAATTTCTTTTCTTTCTTGTGCTTTTCCCGTAACAACTTTAACTTTCAAATTTGGTGTAAACTTTTTAGATTCATTAAGCCAATTTAAAGAAAGAGAACTTGGAGAAACAACAATACTAGTTTTTCTGTTTTCACTTTCGTTTTCTATGTATGACATAACAATTGCTAACAGTTGCAATGTTTTGCCAAGTCCCATATCATCTGCTAAAATTCCTCCAAACCTATAATAATCTAAAGTTTTTAACCATTTAAAACCAATTTTTTGGTATTCTCTTAAATTTGCATTCAAATTTTTAGGAATATTTATTTCCTCTTCTAAATTATCTTTTTCTAAATTACTAATAATCTCCTTGTATTCATTATTTCTTACTGTTGTTGTATTTTTAAACTTTTTTAATAATTCATTTAAATACAAAGTTCTATTTACTGGTAGCTTTATTTTATTATTTTCTATATCTTTATAGTCTATATCCATTCCTGTTGTAAGCTTTTCTATAAATTCCATATCTTCATTTTGATTCAAATTCAAAAAGCTTCCATCTTTTAGCCTAAAAAACTTTTTCTTTAATTTGTATTTTTCCATAACAGATTGAATTTCATCTGCAGAAATATTTATTTTGCTCATATCTATATTTAAAAGATTGTTTTCAACCTTTACTCCTATTGTTCCAACTTTAGGCTCTTTTATTTCCTTTGTTTTAAAATTTTCTGTAACTAATACTTCAAATTTTTGCATATAATAATTAATATCATCTATTAAAAAATTATATATTTTCTCATCATCAGGCAAAATAAATCTCAAATTATTTACATCTATCATAAAACCTGTTTTTTTAAATATATTTAAATTCATATTTTCTTCAAGCATATTTCTTCTTGCTTTAATTTGAACATTTTCTTCTAATGGGTTAAATTCTTCATCTTGATAGCAAAACTTAACATCTGCAGTTAAAAATGAAGATTCATCATAATCTAAAAATACTTTTACAGCAAGTTTTTGTGGTTTATATTTTTCAACTTCTTCTTCTGTAATATCCACTAATTTAACTTTAGCATTTACTTTGGGAATTATAACAGAATATAAATCTTTTAAATCTTCCTTTTTTAGTACTATTTCAGACGTATAATTTTCCCTAAATGCTTTTACAAGTTTAAGTGTTGAATCTGCAAACTCATTTGTACATCTATACAAATAATTTTCATCTAATAAATATATATATTTTCTTCCCTTAAATACTGCAATTTTGAATATATCTACATTTGGTTTTAAGCTTAAATCTTCTTCATTTATTTTAGTTAATTCAAATTCTATATTTGGATTATTTTCTATAAAATTTAGTCTTTCCGTATCAAAATCTGTTATAAAATTTACTTTTATATTTTTTAATATATCAAAAGCCTCATCAATTGTATTTTCTCCAAGAATAATTGAAGATTGATTAAGTGAAGAGGTGTAATAATAATTATATCTTTCTGTAGTTGAATTTTTCAAAATTTCTGCATAACGTAAAATAAAATCTAAAAGAGGTCTATATTCTTCATCAAAAAATTCCGGATTATGCACTAATGTAAGCTTTTCGCCATATTTATAATAATCTTTGTTTTTCATCCTAGTATAAAATTCTTCTAAATCTTTTATTTTATACATTCTTTTATTTCCAATTTTAAATTGTAATTTTATACCTGTTAAAAATCTGTTATACTCTGCATTTACCTCAATTTTTACTTTTTTATCACTTGTTATTTGGCTAATTGCATTTACTAAATTAATTTCTTCTATTTGTTCATTATAAAATGTATTTACTAAATTTTTAAATCCTCTATATTTAATTTCATTATTTTTACTAATTTTTCTCGCACTTGGTTCTTCATCCCAAAATTTGGTTTGTTCAAATTTCAGAAGAGTTGCAACTATGTGCTTACATGCACTATAATTTTTTTGATAATCTTGGCATTCACACGAAGCGACATTAAGTTCACCATTTTTCACATCAATATTAACTTCATAAGTATCAAAGTTACCATTCACTTCTGCTGCAAGACTAAAATTATTTGCATTTTCATAATCTGCTTTTCTAATTTTAACTTTTCCTTGTTGTACATATGCTTTAGCTTTAGAAAGTCTTGGCGTTCCCGCCTCATTATATATTTCTTCAGATAATTCTTTATTTATTTGCATTAATAAATCTCCTTTTTCTATTCACTAAAGAAATATTATATCTCATATTGCAAGATTTTTCAAGTTTTTTTGTAACAGATATGAATAATTTGAAAGAAAACCTCCTAGAATTCTTTCACTTCCCTTTACTCCAAACAATGCTTGAAATACCACATCTCTGACAAGATCAAATCAAAAAAATCAAAATTTCCTCTATATTTTCCCATACAAATATTGCATATATTTATACACCGCATTTGCCCAATTTTTATCTGTTGCATATCTTTTATTTACAGCAGATAAAGTATTTCCACTATAATATTTTCCACTAGCAGTTTGTCCATCATAAATTTTAGTACCTGCAGGATTTAAATAATATTTAACCAATACTCTTGCAATTAAATCTATAGACTCTGCATAGCTTTCAAAAGAATATGCACCATTATATGGGTTTGAATCATATGCTCCATAACCAAATAAATTAAATTTCTTTTTAGATATATTAGAAGTTCCCCATGCACTTTCATGAATAGCAATCGAAGCCACAAACAAACCATTAATATTATATTCATCTTCTATGTAATAAAAATATTCTGCATTATTTGCAAAAATTTTATTTTTATCCTTTTCGTCTGAAAGGATTGTTTTAAATTGTTCTAAAGAAAATCCTGAAGGTTGATTTAACTTCATATCAAAAGCTAAACCATGACTACTTCCTATTTCATCATTTGCTTTTTTTGGTTCAACATAAACCTTTGTTCCAATATCAATTATTTTATTAATAGAAGACTTTGTAACAACACAAGCAACTTGTTCGTCTTTTACAACATCCCCATTTTCATTATATGTTTTTTTCATAATTATAGTTTGAATACCATTTCTTCCTTCTTGCGAAACTTGAGTTGTACCTTGGTATAATTCACTATTATTTCTATATTTAGTTATGTATTCAAGTTCTTCTTGTTTTTCATATATTTCTTCTTTCATGTACTTTTTATTTGTATTATTAGCAATAATTTCATCTAAATCAACACCTTGATTATTGCTTATCTTTAAAACTTCTTCCTGTTTTGGTTCTTCTAAATTTTTAGTTGCATATGTTTCTTTATTATTTATAAATTTAATATAAACAACAATTAAAGCAACAAACATTACACATAAAATACTAACCACTGTGCTTAACTTTCTTTTTTCTTTTGCACTCATATATATCACCCATATTTATTTTAATATTTTAAACTTTTTTTGTCAAGCAAAAAAATAGTAGTTTTAACTACTATTCTTTATATTCCATTCCATATAAACTATATAACCACTTCATGTAATTAAATGGCTCTAAAGTTTCTGGCATTCCATAATTTACTCCATTTGTTTCTACTGTAACTGAAGAAATTTTTACAGTTTGGGTAGGTGTAGAAACCTCTTGATTTTCTTGAGATTGAGTTTTACTTCCATCTTCACTTTTAACTTCTTTTGCTTTACATTCAACATTTTCTATAGCTTTTACAACATCTATTCCCTCTATTACCTTACCAAATCCTGTGTAATACCCACTTAAATTTGTATGGTTATTTGTAGTCATAATAAAAAATTGTGAATTTGAAGAATTATATGATTCTTTAGATAATGTTGGTGAATATGATGTATAATCATTTCTTGCCATAGCAAGAACACCTTCTTCTAAATTTAAAGTATTATTATTGTACCCATTTGCAACAAATTCTCCTTTAATTGTATAAGAATCTGTTCCTTTTGCTTCTTTACCATTAGAATATTTATAAGTTTGATTTTCATCACTATTATTATATAAATCTGCGAATGTAGAACCTCCTGTTCCATCTCCTTTTGGGTCTCCACCTTGAATCATAAAATCTTTTACAACTCTATGAAATGTTAAACCATTATAAAAGCCATTATTCGCAAGAGTAACAAAATTCTTTACAGTTTCTGGTGCCTTGTCTGGATATAATTCTATTTTTATTGTTCCAAAATTTTCTACTTCCATTGTAACTATTGGATTTTGAGGATTTAAAGTTTGCTTTTTATAATATCCATACACAATACCCCCTAATACAATAACTATTAAAATTAATGCAATAATTGTAAATATATTTAAAATCTTTTTATTATTCATTTTTAAATTCATTCCTTTCCAAAAAATTAAGATACAATATTATCAAACATAAATTGTTCTTGCATTCTATTTAATGAGGTTTTTATATTTCTTGCTCTAACTTCTCCAATTCCCTCTACATTATCTAAATCTTCAATACTTGCTTCTATAATATGTTGAAATGATTTAAAGCCTTGTACTAAATTTTCAACAATATTATTTGGCATTCTAGGAATTTTATTGAGTATTCTATATCCTCTTGTATAAACTGCAACCTCGTCTAAATCTGAAACTCCTTCATACCCGAGTAATTTAGCTAAATTCTGTTCTTTTAATAACTCTTCATATGATAAATTTGAAATTTCATCCATGGTCTCTAAAATAGTTTTACCATTTGTTATTAAATAATCTTTTATTATTAGCTCTTCTTCTTGTTGGGCACCACCAATTAGTTCTTCAAGCTGCATACTTACTAGTCTTCCATCTACACCAAGTTCTGCAACTTGTCTTTGAATTTCATCTACAATTTGCATTACCATTTCTGCTCTTTGTATTACTGTCAAAACATTTTTCAATGATACCACATCATTAAATTCATATTCATTTAAGATATTTAATTTATTATCAAAAACTTTTTTATATCTTTCTAAAGTTTGTATTGCCTGATTTGCCTTATTTAAAACAATATCTGTATTTTCTAAAATATGTCTTTCATTTTCTTTGAATATCGTTATAATATTTCTTCTTTGCGAAATGCTTATAACTAGCTCTCCTGTTTGTTTTGCCGTTCTTTCTGCAGTTCTGTGCCTTGTACCTGTTTCAACTGTAGAAATATTAGAATCTGGAATAAGCTCTGCATTTGCAAACAAAATTCTTTTCATATCTCCACTTAAAACAATGGCACCATCCATTTTAGCAAGTTCATATAATTTTGAAGATGTGTATTCTTCATTTATATAAAACCCACCATCAACAATTTCTTTTATTGTTTCTTCATTATCTGTAAAAAACAAAAGTGCACCAGTTCTTGCCTTTAATATGTTTTCAATTCCATCTCTAATTGGAGTTCCAGGAGCAATTTTTGTAAGTATTTTTGTTATATTATTATTTTTGTCTTTTCTCATAAAAGCTTCCTTCCTTAACCCATATTCCATCTATAATAGAATTTGCTTTTTTATCTTATACCAAAATAACTTTAGTGTCAATAATTTTTTAGTACAAATCCTAAAAAATTTTTATATCATTTCAATTATTGCATGTAATACCTTTTCATCTGCACTTTTTATAGAAACTACATTTTTTCCATCTACATTAGAATAAAAACATTTAACCATTTGACCTAAAACAATTTCATGTTTATACATTATTCTAATATTGTTTTTTTCTGGTTCATTATAAACTTTTTCTGGCAAAGCTTCATATGCTAAACTTAAATAATTTAAATTATGCATATGTTTATTAATATCAATATCAGATCTTCTAATTTTATATTCCATTACAGAATTATATTCAATTGGCTCTTTTATTTTTTCTATATCATATTCTTTAAAAACTCTTTCCTCTTCAGGCTCATAGCTTTTTTCAATATCATTTGTTATTCTTGAAATTTTATTTTTTTCTAAATCAAAAAGTACCCATTTAGATGTTGCAATTGCAACTTTTTCATCTCCAACAAAAACCTCAAATTCACGATATGTAAAAAAAGTAAGTTTTTTACTTTTTCTTGCCCAAGTTTTAAGGTGCATCGTATCACCATATTTAGGTCTTCTTAATACTTTTAACTTCCAATCCATTAAAATCCATGCTTTTTTTGTTTTTTTTCTATCCTTTATTCCCCAACCTAAAGATTCCGAATGTAAAGATGCAATTTCTTCCATAGCACTAAGAAAACCATAATTAGTAATACTCGAATTTACTCCTATATTTTTTACTCCAACCATATAGTCTTTTTCAAATTTCATGTTATTAAACCTTTCTATTTATCGTATCCTGGCTTTTTTAGAAGTCTAAACATATTTTTCTTATATTCTTCTACACCAGGTTGATTAAATGGATTTACTCCTAATAAATTTCCAGACATTGCACAAGCAAGTTCAAAGAAATATATTAATTCTCCTAAACTTTCTGCACTTAATTTTTCTATTCCTATTAAAATATTTGGAACTCCGCCTGTAACATGTGCTTCAATTGTTCCTTCCATTGCTTTTTTGTTAACATAGCTTAATTCTTTTCCTGCTAAATAATTTAGCCCATCTAAATTATCATCATCAGAATTAATTGTAATATCAGAATTTGTTTTTTCTACTTGAACTACCGTTTCAAATATGTTCCTTAATCCTTCTTGCATGTATTGTCCCATTGAATGTAAATCTGTTGTTAAGTCTACTCCAACTGGAAAAATTCCTTTTTGGTCTTTTCCTTCACTTTCCCCATAAAGTTGTTTTAACCATTCTGTTATACAATGCATTTTAGGTTCATAATTTGCAAATATTTCTATTGTCTTTCCTTGTTTATATAAAATATTTCTTAATACTGCATATTGATAGCACTCATTATATTTTAAATTTCCATCATTATAATTTTCTTCTGCTTCTTTTGCTCCTGTCATTAATTTTTCAATATCAATTCCGGCTTACAGCAATTGGTAAAAGACCAACTGGAGTTAATACAGAAAATCTACCACCAACATTATCTGGAATAACAAAAGTTTCATATCCTTCTTCAATTGATAGTGTTTTCAAAGCTCCTCTTTCTTTATCTGTTGTTACATATATTCTACTTCTTGCTTCATCTATTCCATATTTGTTTTCCAAAATTTCTCTAAAAATTCTAAATGCAATTGCAGGTTCTGTTGTAGTTCCAGATTTTGAAATAACATTTATTGAAAAATCTTTATTTCCAATTACTTCTATTAAATCATTTATATAATTTGGGCTTAAATTATTTCCTGCAAATAAAACTAATGTACTTCTTCTTTGTTTTAATGTTTGCATATTATAAAAAGAACTACTTAATGCTTCTATAACAGCTCTTGAGCCTAAATATGAACCACCAATTCCTATAACTAGCAAAATATCTGAATCTTTATTAATTCTTTTTGCTACTTTTTGAATTCTTTTAAATTCTTTTTTGTCGAAATTAGTTGGTAAATTAAGCCACCCAACAAAGTCATCTTGGTCAGACGCTCTTCTTCTTAAATCTTTATGTATATTTTCTACTTCCTCTTTGTACATCATAATTTCTTTTTTATCAATTCCTGCTTTTTCTAAATCAACTTTTATACTCATAAACAATCATCCTTCTTTCTTCTTAATTTATGTTTATTGTATATCATTTTATCTTATTAAGCAATATTTTTATGCCATTTTTTCTTTAATTTTAACTAACGTATTTAATGCGTCAATTGGTGTTAACTCATTTAAATTAACTTTATCAAGCTCTTGAGCAATTTCTGCTAGTTTAAAATTAAACATTCCAAGTTGTCCTGTAACTTGTTTTTTGTCTTCCTTTTCTTCTTTTTTAGAACCAATTATACTTTTTCTTTCTAAAGTATTTAAAATTTGATTAGCTCTTTTGGTTACCTCTTTTGGCACCCCTGCTAAACGAGCAACATGAACCCCATAGCTTTCATCTGTTCCGCCTTTTACAATTTTTCTTAAGAAAATAATATCTTCTCCTTTTTCTTTTACAGCAATAGAATAATTTTTTATGCCCTCTAATTTATTTTCAAGCTCTGTAAGTTCATGATAGTGTGTTGCAAATAAAGTTTTAGCTCCGCATTTGTTTATATCTGCAATATATTCTGCAACTGCCCATGCAATTGAAAGCCCATCAAAAGTAGAAGTTCCTCTTCCAATTTCATCTAAAATAATCAAACTATTTGAAGTTGCTTCTTTTAGAATAGCTGCTACCTCCATCATTTCAACCATAAAAGTACTTTGTCCCATGCTTAAATCATCAGAAGCACCTACTCTTGTAAATATTTTATCAACTACTCCTATTACAGCAGATTGGGCTGGAACAAAACTTCCAACTTGTGCCATTAAAGTAATAAGTGCTACTTGCCTCATATATGTAGACTTTCCTGCCATATTTGGCCCTGTAATTATAGAAAGTCTATTTTCATTTTTATCTAAATACGTATCATTTGCAATAAATTCTCCTGTTGGTAGCATTTTCTCAATTACAGGATGACGTCCTTCTTTTATATCTATAATTCCATCTTTATTAATTACAGGCTTACAGTAGTTCATATCTTCAGCAACTTGTGCAAAAGATGATAAAACATCTAAAATAGATACCGCTTCTGCAGTTTTTTGCAACCTTTTTACATTATCTGCAATTTCTTCTCTAATTTTCTTAAAAGCTTCTAATTCTAATTTTACAACTTTTTCTTCTGCTCCTAAAATTTGATTTTCAATATTTTTTAATTCTTCTGTTATATATCTTTCTCCATTTGTTAAGGTTTGTTTTCTAATATAAGTTTCTGGAACTAGGTTTTTATAAGTATTTGTAACCTCAATATAATACCCAAAAACCTTGTTAAATCCTACTTTTAAAGATTTAATACCCGTTTTTTCTTTTTCCTCTTTTTCTAGTTTCATAAGCCATGATTTTCCATCTGTTGTTGCTAATTTTAATTTGTCTATTTCCTCATCAAAACCAATTTTTATATATCCACCATCTTTTGTATTCATTGGTGGGTCATCTGTAATTGACTTATCAATAAGTTCATATATATCTTGTAATTCATCAATATTTTCATATATTTCTTTTAAATAATTAGTTTTAACATTTTGTAAAATATTTTTTGTTTCTGGTAATTTTAAAAGAGAATTTTTTAATGTGATCATATCTCTTGGTGTTGCATTACCATATGCCATTTTTCCTGCTAGACGTTCTATATCATATATCTTTTTTAGGTTTTCTATTATATCTCCTCTTAAAATAACATCATTTTTTAATTCTTCAACAGAATTTAACCTTTTATTAATTTCATTTTCATCTATTAAGGGGTCATTAAGCCAACGTCTTAATAGTCTTCCACCCATTGAAGTTGATGTTTTATCTAATACCCATAGAAGTGTTCCTTTTTTAGACTTATCTCTTAATTTTTCTGTTATTTCAAGATTTCTTCTTGCATTTATGTCTAATGCCATATATTTTAAAACATGGTAAATAGTAATTGTATTAATATGGCTTAAATCTGTCATTTGAGTATTTTCAATATATGATACTAAAGCATTTATCGCACATATTTCTAAAATATTATCTTGTAAATTTTCAATTTCATTTGAATTAATATCTTTTAATGTGAATTTATCTTTTACACTTTGTATATTTTCAGAAAAATATGACTCTTCACATTTATTTATATATGTGTCTGGAAACCTCGTTTTAATGCTTGCTATTTCTGCTTTAGATTCATTCATCATTTCATTTACTATTATTTCAGATGGAGTAAATCTAGAAATTTCGTCTAAAAGTAATGCAAAATTGTTTGTTTCTCTTATTTTGCTTGCATAAAATTCTCCTGTTGAAATATCACTTATTGCAATTCCAAAATATATTCCAACTTTATAAATTGACATTATATAGTTATTTTTTCTTTCCTCAAGCATATTAGATTCCACAACAGTTCCTGGTGTTACAACTTTTATTACTCCTCTTTTAACCATTCCTTTTGTTGTTTTTGGGTCTTCTAATTGTTCACAAATAGCCACTTTATAGCCTTTTGCTACCAATTTTGCAATATAATTTTCTGCAGCATGAAAAGGAACACCTGCCATAGGTGCACGTTTTTCTAATCCGCAATCTTTTCCTGTCAAAGTAATCTCTAATTCTCTTGATACTAATATCGCGTCATCAAAAAACATTTCATAAAAATCACCCAATCTGTAAAATAAAATTGTATCTGGGTATTTTTCTTTAGTTTCTAAATATTTTTGCATCATCGGTGAACACTTTTCTTTATCTATTACCATTTTCTTATACTACTCCTTCTCCCCTTTAAAATACCACATATGGTCTTCTGTGATTTTAACTTTAACGATCTTATTAATTAAATCTTTGTTTCCTTCAAAAATAACAATTTTATTTGTCTCTGTTCTGCCTGAAAGCATACTTTCATTATTTTTGCTCGGTCCTTCAACTAATACTTTTTGAATAGTTCCTACATAGTTTTTATTGTTTTCAGCAATTTGACTTTCTACAAGTTCTTTTAATCTATCAAATCTTTTATGTTTTATTTCTTCTGGAACTTGGTTCGGCATTTTATCTCCTGGTGTTCCAACTCTTCTTGAATATATAAACATAAATACTTGTTCAAAACCAACTTTTTTTACTACATCTAATGTATCTTCAAAATCTTCTTCTGTTTCTCCTGCAAACCCAACTATAATATCTGTTGAAAATTTAATATTAGGAATTTTTTCTTTCATTTCCTTTACTAAATTTAAATATTGTTCTTTTGTATATTTCCTATTCATTATTTTTAACATTCTAGTGCTTCCAGATTGAAGTGGTAAATGTACAAATTTACAAACTTTGTCACATTCTGCAATTGCCTCTATTACATCACTTGTAAAATCTTTTGGGTGTGGCGAAATAAACCTAATTCTTTCTATTCCATCAATTTTATTTATTTCTTTAAGCAATTTTGCAAAAGAATCAATTTCTTTATAATCTCCATTAACATCAACCAATTTGCCTTGTTCTATTGCACTCATTTCTGAACGTAAATATGAGTTTACATTTTGACCAAGTAGCATTATTTCTTTGTATCCTTGGTTTGCCAATTCTTTTACTTCATTTATTATATCTTTTGGCTTTCTACTTCTTTCTCTACCTCTCACATATGGGACTATACAATAGCTACAAAAATTATTACATCCATACATAATTGTAACAGACCCTTGTGTTTTGCTGTTTCTTTTAATTGGAAGGTTTTCATATACATTTCCATCTATGTTTATAACATCTTGTATCTTTTTTTGTTTTTCTAAAACATAGCAAATATCTTCTGGTAATTTATGTAATGTGTGTGTACCAAATACAATATCAACATATGAAAACGATTTCTTTATTTTTTCTAAAATATGTTCTTCTTGCATCATACAACCACCAATTGCAATAATTAAATTGTTTTTTTCTTTTAAGTTTTTTAGTTCTCCAATTTTTCCAAATAATCTTTCTTCTGCGTTTTCTCGAACACAGCAAGTATTAAAAATTGCAAGGTTTGCTTTTTTTATATCATCTGTTTTGCTATATCCCATTTGTTCTAACATTCCACAAATTTTTTCAGAATCATTTTCATTTAATTGACATCCCATTGTTAAAATAGCATATTTCAAATTTTTATTTTCATTTAATTTTGCAACTTTATCTATATATTTTTTTTGAATTTCTATTTCTTGTTTTTCACTCATTTAGTTAATCCTTTCTCCCCAATATGCCTCATAAATCTTTTTTGCAGACTCTGGGCTATCCACACCTTCTTTATTTTTTATTGGTGCAAACTCCTCATCTCTATTTACTCTCATAATAAGCATATCATCAAATAATTTAAAACCATCAAAAACAAAACGCTCAAATTTGCATAAGTTCTTTTTTATAGCTGTATGATATTCTAAATCATAATCAGATATCTTTTCTATAGCTTCAATACTTAACAAATGACTAACAAAATTTCCTTCTCCAAAAACTAATTCTCCTGAAGAATTTCTTAAATTAATCATTTCATCTGTAAGCTCTATATATTCAATAATTCCAGGTTTACCATTTCTTTTACAAAAAGCACCTAGTTTTTCTTCTGGATATGCTTTTGAAATAGATTTAGATGCAATTTCATTTTTATTTATAACTGTAAGTCCTATAAATAAAGGATCTATTGGTCTTACCATGATATTATCTACACCTGAAATATAAACCCATTTTATATTTTTATTTTTCATATCATCTATCACTTTTTCTTCTTTTAATGCACTATAAACACCACCATTTCCGTCAGAAGCTGTTTTTATAGTTCCATTTTCTAAAACTAATTTTCCGTTCTAAAGTAAGTTGTGGCAAAACATTTTGCTTGAAAAATTTAACTTTTTCCTTATCATATCCAAAAAAGTTATGCTCTTCAAAAAAGCTTTTTGTTTTATCATCATTTTGCTTACTTGTCATTATATACCAATATGGTAATATTCCATATTTTATTTTAGACTGTTTTAAAGTTTCAGCCAAAATTTCAAATATGTATTTTCCAGATTTACCAATATCTAATTTAAAAGTACCTTTTGGACCATCAAAACCAAGCCTTGTTCCCTGACCTCCAGCCATTGTAATTACTGCATACTCATCATTTTTTATTATATCTATACCTTTTTGCTCTATTGTTTCAATATCTTTTAAATTTTTCTTATTTATACTTTCTATTGGTGTTATTTTTTCATTCTCTTCAACTTTGTGTACTGTATTATACAGCTTTTTCATCTTCTCAAAATCTATTTTATCAATTTGTTCAAACAAAATATTTTTTTGCTCATTATTCATCTCTTTCATTTCTTCTAAAATATGCTCTTGATTGTATTTTTTCAATTTTTCCTCTATTAACTTTTTATTTACCATATTTAATCACATTCCTTTCCTTGTAAAGTTTTTTCTTTACTATTATATTATATTTTAGCAATCAATATTTGTTTTTCTTCTTTAATTGGAACAACTTCTTGTAATCTATTTTCTAGATTTTCTTCAGTTTTTACTTTTACTCTTATATAATTTTTTGTATAACCTTCCCAATAGTCCCCAACTTTTTCTTCAAATAAAACCATAATTTTTTTATTAATATATTTTTTATTATACATTTCTTGATTAATATTTGAAAGCTCTATTAGCTTTTCACTTCTTTCTTCTTTTTTGTTTCCATCTACTTGCATAGGCATTTTTTGAGCCAATGTCCCCTCTCTTGGAGAATATTTAAATATATGCATTTTATAAAAAGAAATATTTTTCAAAAAATTGTAGGTCTGTTCAAATTCTTCATCTGTTTCGCCAGGAAAACCAACAATAATATCTGTTGTTAAATTAACATCTTTAAAATATTTTCTTAAAATTTGGGCTACTTCTTCAAATTGTTTTGTAGTATATTTTCTATTCATTCTTTTTAATGTCTCATCACATCCACTTTGAAGAGATAAATGAAATTGATTACAAATTTTTTCTAATTTTGAAAGCCTTTTAGCAAATTCTTCTGTAATAATTGTTGGTTCTAATGAACCTAATCTAATTCTTTCAATTCCTTGTATTTTGTTTAAATCTTCTAATAAATCTATTAGAAAATAATTATTTTCTTTATTTTCTTTTCCATATGAAGCAATATGTATTCCTGTTAAAACAACCTCTTTAATACCTTTTTTAGCAATTTGTTCTACTTCTTTTATAACATTTTCTTTGCTCCTGCTTCTTATTCTACCTCTTGCAAACGGAATTAAGCAATATGTGCAAAAATTATTACACCCATCTTGAATTTTTATTGTTGCTCTTGTTTTTTCTGTATAGGTATTTAGACCCATTTCCAAAAATTCTTTTTCCTTATTTACATCTATAATTTTTTCCACTCTTTTTTTATTTTCAATATAGCATTCTATAATTTGAACAATATCTTTTTTTTCAACATTTCCTAAACTTAAATCTATCTCTTCTATTTCATCAACTTTCTCTTTTGCAACTTGTACATAACACCCCACAGCAACAACAATACTATTTTTATTTTCTTCTTTTACTTTTCTTAAAATATGTCGTGATTTTCTATCTGCAATATTTGTAACTGTACATGTATTTACTATTATAACATCTGGATTTTCTTTAATACCACAAACACTATACCCTGCATCTAGAAACTTTTGAGCCATTGCGTTTGATTCATATTGGTTTACTTTACAACCTAATGTCAAAAATGCTACTTTTAAACTTTTATTTTTACTTTCCATATTTCTAATTTCAATCCCTTCTCAAGGCATAAATTTAGTTAAAAAATTTTGTTTCAATCAAACATATTTTAGCATAATATTAAGCCAAAAACAACACTTTTTTTACATTAAATTGTAAAAAAAGTGTTGTTTTAATATATTTTTTTTATCCTTTAAATTCTCTATCAATATTTTTAATTATAACATCATGAGCAGAACCTTCTTGTATGCTAACATTTGAAACTAAAGTTAATCTTGCCTTTTCATGTAATTCTGGTATAGATGTAGCACCACAATTGCACATAGTTGATCTTATTTTTAATGTTGTTACTTCAACATTATCTTTTAATCTACCAGCATATGGTATGTAAGAATCTACGCCTTCTTCAAAAGAAAGTTTTTTGTTTCCACCCATATCGTATCTTTGCCAGTTACGTGCTCTGTTTGAACCTTCTCCCCAGTATTCTTTTACATATCCATTACCTTTTCTAATTAATCTTGTTGGGCTTTCATCAAAACGAGCAAAATATCTTCCCATCATTACAAAATCTGCTCCTAAAGCAAGAGCTATTGTAATGTGATGATCATATACAATTCCACCATCTGAACAAATTGGAATATACACTCCTGTTTCTTCAAAATATTCATCACGAGCTTGACAAACATCTATTAAACTACTTGCTTGCCCTCTACCAATTCCTTTTGTTTCACGAGTTATACATATTGAACCTCCACCAATTCCAACTTTAATAAAATCAGCTCCCGCTTCTGCTAAATATCTAAATCCTTCTTTATCTACTACATTCCCTGCACCTATTTTTAAAGAATCTCCATAATTTTTTCTAACCCAATCTATTGTATTCTTTTGCCATACTGAATATCCATCTGAAGAGTCCATACAAATTATATCTACACCAGCTTCAACTAAAGCAGGAATTCTTTCTTCATAATCTCTTGTATTAATTCCAGCTCCTACAATATAACGTTGGTTGCTATCTTGAAGTGCTAGTGGATTTTCTTTATGTAATTCATAGTCTTTTCTAAAAACTAATGAGTTTAAATTTCCATTTTCTTCTACAATTGGTAAACAATTTATTTTGTTTTCCCAAATCATATCATTCGCCTCTGTTAATGTTAAACCTACTTTTGTATAAATTAATTTAGAAATAGGTGTCATTATTTCTTCAACTTTTTTATCAAGTTCATCTCTTGATACTCTATAATCTTTACTTGTAATTATTCCAAGTAATTTTCCTGTAGCCGTTCCATCTTCTGTTACTGGTATTGTAGAATGATCACTTTCTTCTTTTATTTTTAAAATATCTCTTAATGTATCTGTTGGTTTTAAATTCCATTTACTTTTTACAAAGCCAGATTTTGCTTCTTTAACGTTTTTTACCATAGTAGCTTGTGATTCTATACTTTGTGCACCATAAATAAATGCCATTCCTCCTTCTTTTGCTAATGCTATTCCCATGTCTTCGCCAGAAACAGATTGCATTATTGCAGATACCATTGGTATATTTGCAGAATATTTAGGTGTTTCTCCTTTTTTAAATTTTACAAGTGGTGTTTCTAAATTAACATTATTTGGTATACATCTTTCATCAGTTAAATTCGGTAATAATAAAAATTCGTCAAATGTTCTTGATATGTCTTTCAATATTTTTGCCATTTTTGTATCATCCCTTTCTTTTTTTATTTATACAATAGTATATCATCTTTTATACATTATTGTAAACCATTTTTATGAAAATTGTTTCAAAATGGTTATTTTTATTACCTATGTAGTAAAATTCAAATGATGATTAACATAGCATTTTTTTATTTTTTGTTTGACAAATTAAAAAAAAGTGTTATTATATAGTTATAATAAACAAATTGTTCTCAAATTCGGAAGATGTTATTTGTTTTGAGTATGTGTAACCGTAAACAATGCACATACTATTTTTTTGGTCAAAAATCCTCACTACATCTAAATGTAGTAAGGACTTTTCTATGCACTTTTTAATTCTAAACGTAATTTATCGGCTATCATTGCTATAAATTCTGAATTTGTTGGCTTTCCTTTTGAAGCTGAAATTGTATACCCAAAAATATTTTCCATTAAATCCACTTGCCCTCTTCCCCAGGCAACTTCTATTGCATGACGAATTGCACGTTCAACACGTGATGGTGTTGTTTCATACTTTATTGCTATTTTTGGATATAAGGTTTTTGTAATCTGATTAATTACTTCAATATCATTTACTACCATCATAATAGCTTCTCTTAAATATTGGTATCCTTTAATATGTGCCGGAACTCCAACTCCATGTATAATATTTGTAACAAGTGCTTCTAAATTATTTTCTGCTTTTGTAGACGTAACATTTATGTATGGTTTTCGAACAGAATCTTTGGCCATTAATTCTAATTGTCTACTTGGCCTAAAGTTTTTAATTTCCCTAATTCTTTGAATAAGAAGCTCAATATCAAATGGTTTAACCACATAATATTCTGCTCCTAAAGTAATTGCTCTTTGAGTTATTTTGTCTTGACCTACAGCTGATAACATAATACAAATTGGTTTTTTATTTAAATTACTACTTATATTTACTTTTTCTAATACTCCAAGTCCATCTAAATGAGGCATTATAACATCTAATATTGCTACATCTGGTTCTTTTTCTTTTATTAGCTCTACTGCTTCTAAACCATCTTTTGCAATTCCAATAATTTCCATATCTTCTTGATTTGTAAGATATGTTGCAAGTGTTCTGCTAAATTCTTGATTGTCATCTGCAATTAATACTGTTATTTTCTCTTTCACAGCTTTATCCTCCTAAATATAAATTTAATTGTAAATATTTTACAATTCGTATTATATTACAGAGTGAAGAAATATGCAATACTTTTTTGGAAAATTTTTCCAATTTTTACATTTTTTATTCAATTATATAAGTCTTACCTATTACATCTATTTTATTTACATTTATTTTTTTAAATTCAACATCATACAAAATTTTTTTCTTTTTTTCTTCATTTATTTCTAACTTACAAACTACAAATTCTTTATAATCACTTTTAGCAATGCGTATTTCATTAACTTTACAATAATGCATAAACTGCTTAAAATCAGCATATGCTACCTCTACTTCTACTTCTTCTCCTAACTGTAAATTAAATTTTTTAGCACCGTTTACAGCACCTATAGTACAATCTGAATACGCTCTAACTAAACCACCTGTTCCAAGCAAAATGCCACCAAAATACCTCGTAACTATAACAATAACATTACATAAATTATTTTTTTGTAAAATATTAAGCATTGGAGCGCCTGCCGTTCCAGACGGCTCTCCATCATCGCTAAATCTTTCATAAATGCCACTATCTTCTAACACCCTATATGCAAAGCAATTATGTCTTGCTGTGTAAAATTTTTTCTTATATTCTTTTATCTTTTGCTCTGCCTCTTGTTTGCTTTTAACATAAATTAAATTTGCAATAAATTTAGACTTTTTTTCAGTTAACTCGAAAGTTTCTTGCTTTTCTATTGTTTGGTACATATTTTTTACCTCATAATTATTATTTATGCATTTTTAAATAATAGGAAAGTTATTACTTTAAACTTTCCTAATATTTAAAACAATATAAAATTTACTTATCAATTTCTTTTAATATTTTTAATAATTCCATAAATGCTTTCTCACGATGTGTAATTCCAAGCTCTTTATCTTCCATTTCATTTATAACCTTATTAAAACCTTCTGGAATAAAAATAGGTCCATATGTAAGTTTCCCCATTGGTCCTATTTTCTTTGCAATAGACCCTTTACATTCTCCTCTAACTTGCTCAATTTTTCCATCTTCTAAAATTGCAGTTAATACACATACAAATTTTGCCTTTCTATCTTTATCTTTAGTTTTATCTAAATTTTCTAAAACCTTTTTTATATTAGCTTCTTGTGTTCCATTATGACCATTTTCTCCTGCATACCTACCACTATATATTCCTGGTTCTCCATTTAATGCATCAACACAAAGTCCTGTATCATCTGCAACAATTATTCCTTTTATATCATTTTTTCTAGCATATTCTTCTACCTTTTTTGCTTTTATCATAGAATTTTCTTCAAAAGTTGAACCAGTTTCTTCAATCTCTTCTGTAAAACCAATATCTTTCAATGTAACCATTTCTATATTTTTTATATTTACAGCCTTAAGAAAATGTTCAACTTGTGATTTCTTTTGTTCATTTGTTGTTGCATAAATTATTTTCATATTATTCCTTTCTAAATGCATTGCTATTAATACCTTTTGCTATTTTGAAATTAAATCACATACTAAATTACTAAAATCTGTAGGATTTTCTATTGAAAGCCCTTCTATTAATCTTGCAGTATTATATAATACTTTACTATATTTTTTAAGTTCTTCTTTATCATTTAAATATAAACTTTTAATTTTTTCTGCAATTTCATGATTTTCATTTATTTCTAAAACCATTCTTGCTTTAACATTTTGGTTATTCATTGGCATTGAATTTAATACCTTTTCCATTTCTGCAGAGATTTCCCCTTGTGAACTTAAGCAAATTGGATGATTTTTTAATTTATGTGTAAATTTAACTTCTTGAACATCTTTTATTGCCTCTTTCATTAGCTCAAACATTTCTTTATTTTCTTCATTTACTTTCTTTAATTCTTCTTTTTCTTCTTCAGTTTCTAAATCTACACTATTTGAAGAAACATTTACAAATTTCTTTTTATCATATTCAGTTAAAACTTTTAAAACAAATTCATCTATATTTTCTGTTAAATACAAAATTTCATATCCTTTTTCTTTTACAGCTTGAACTTGTGGTAACATGTCAATTTTATCTATTGTTTCTCCTGACGCATAATAAATGCTTTCTTGTTCTTGTTTTGCTCTTTCTATATACTCTTTCAAAGTTGTTAATTTTTTTGTTTCTGAAGAGTAAAACATAATTAAGTCTTTTAATTTATCTTTATTTACGCCAAAATCATTATAACATCCAAATTTTAATTGTGTACCAAAGTTTTTGAAAAATTCTTCATATTTTTCCCTATCGTTTTTAAGCATTGATTCCAACTCATTTTTTATCTTCTTTTCTATGCTTTTTTCAATAGTTCGAAGTTGTCTATCTTGTTGTAAAATTTCTCTTGAAATATTTAAACTTAAATCTGAACTATCTACTAGTCCTTTTACAAAAGAAAAATAGTCTGGAAGAAGCTCTGCACACTTGTCCATTATTAGAACACCATTTGAATATAATTGAAGACCTTTTTCATATTCTTTAGTATAAAAATCAAATGGTGCATGACTTGGGATATATAAAAGCATACTATAATTTATTCCACCTTCAATTGATGCATGTATAACTTTCATTGCTGGCTCAAAATCTCCAAATTTATTCATATAAAAAGAATTATATTCTTCTTCTTTTATATCATTTTTTGGCTTTTTCCATAATGGAACCATACTATTTAAAGTTTCAACTTCTGTTTTTTCAATATATTCATCTTTTGAACCTTCTTTTAGTTCTTTACGCACTACCTTCATTTTAATTGGGTAACGAATATAATCTGAATATGTTTTAACAATTTCTTTAATTTTATATTCTTCTAAAAATTGATCATAATCTTCATCTTCTGTATTATCTCTTAAATATAATATTATTTTTGTTCCAACATCTTTTTTGTCTGCCTCTTCTATACTGTACCCTTGAGCTCCTTCAGATTCCCATTTGTAGGCTTGTTTTTCTTTGTATGATTTACTTATTACTTCTATTTTTTTAGCTACCATAAAACTTGAATAAAAACCAACGCCAAATTGGCCAATTATATCTATATCCTCTTTTTTCTCATTTTCATTTTTAAATGCAAGTGAACCACTTTTAGCAATAGTTCCTAGGTTACTTTCAAGTTCTTCTTTGTTCATTCCAATACCATTATCTTCTATAGTAATTGTTCTTTTTTCTTTGTCTACACTTAAATTAATTTCTAGTTTTTCTTTATCTACTAAAATAGAACTATCTGTTAGAGATTTATAATAAATTTTATCTATTGCGTCACTTGCATTAGAAATTAACTCTCTTAAAAATATTTCCTTATTAGTATAAATTGAATTAATCATTAAATCTAGCAGTTTTTTTGACTCTGCTTTAAATTGTTTTGTTTCCATATAAATTACTTCCTTTCGCTTTACCTTTGTATTATATCTCTATTTTTTAGCAATGTCAATACAAGACTGCTAGTTTTTTGAATTTTACTTTTCTAATAGGTATCCAGACATATTATAATAACTAACATTTTTTGTTGTATCATCATATTCTAATATTAGTCTTTCTAATATAATTTTTTTATTTTCATCTAATTTTAGTTCATTATTCTCTTCAGAATAATTATTCATTTCGTTTTCATGATTTACATATTCATTTATTAATGGTAATATATTTGCTTCAATACTATAATTACTTTCTTGAGTATTAATTTCAATATTGCTAAAAGTTTCATCTATTGTTCTATTTTCCTTGCTACTATTATAACTATATGAATCTATCTTGTATACTTTCTTATACCCCTCAACTTCTATATAATTAATATCTTTATCTACATATATATTTTTTCCATTATCTGATTTTTTAGTTCCACTATTTTTTAATTTCTTAATTAATTCTTCATCATCTTTCGTTAAATAATTTTCTATATATTTTTTGCCTTCTATTGAAGAATGTCTTAAATAATTATAAGCCCCATAAATTTTTGTTTTTTCTTCTTCAGAGTATTCTGTTTTTTGTTTATATATTTTTAAATTATTATATTGGCTTAAATTAGATATTGTAAACATATTAATATATGGTGCAATTGTAGAAATTACAGTAAGTGCTAGAAACACTAGTAAAATTCTACTTACTTTCTCTTTTTTAGTTAAATATATTATAATATACACTATTTCAAATATTATAAGCATTAAACATAAATATCTTAATTCAGTAATACCATTTGAAAGTATTCTTGTTCCAATAGAATATATTTGCAAAATTATAAATGGTATAAATAATAATGGTAATTTTCTATTAATTTTATCTAAAGTGGTATTTTCTTTAAAAGATAAAATCATAGTCCAAACAGGTAAACCTATTATAAATAATGCTGAAAGTATTCTAAATATTAGGTTAGAAGGAATATCTCTTAGAAAGATTATTTTTATAATATACATATAAATAATTGCAAATGCTACTATTACTAATGTACCTAAAACATATTTTATTACTATTTTAGCAAATTTTCCTATTTCTTCTTCTTGGTCATAGAAAGAATATAATACTGTAGGAATATAATAAACTCCAAATAACAATATTTCCATTCTTGCAACTAATATATAGCTTTCTCCATCTAAAATTAAATAAACAAAAACTGCAGTTATCATTGCTATACCTATTGCTAATATTCCATAAATTAAGCTTGTTTTAAATATTGTTACAAAAGTTGATGTAACATATTGTTCAAAAGTTTTATTCAAACTTTTATAATTGTAATATATTGCTAAAACTATTGTAGCTATTAAATAACATATTATAAACCTTTCTATTTTAAATAAAAAGATTGTATTTGACATACCCAGTAATCCTTCTTCTATATTAACTGCATATGTAAGTACGGTTGCCCATATAGCTGCGATTATATAATATATTATCTTCTTTTTTATTTTAGTTTCTAATACTGTCTCTATCAAAAATGTACTACTTGCAAAAATTACTATAAATAATGATATATTGGTTAATGTTGTTGTCTCTATTGAGTAATTATCTAAACATATTGTATATATAACGGTCAAAACTATTGCTGATATTATTGTAAGCGGAAATTTTCCTATTGATTTTTTAAATGTTTGTAATACCCCCAAAATTTTTTCTTTTAATTTCATATATGAATCCTCCTTTTATTTATATTTTGATTAAACATTGGTGTTATTTTTTCTTTTAAATTTTGATATTTAAAGTACATTCTTACCACCCTTTCTTTTCGCTTTTATTTTACTCTAAAATGGAAAAAATAGCAAGTTTTTTTATATAATAGACCAAAGTACTTAATTATCGCTTATTTTAAGCTACTGTAACATATTTTTGCTTGACATTTTTTGATTTTTGTTGTATAATTAAAAAGTTAGAAATTTAAGGAGGATATTTTATGAGTGGAAAACATAGCAAAACACAAAAAAAACAAAAACATACTCTAAATTATAAAAAAATACTTTTTATAACATTTTTAGTAATCATATTTTTATTCATTAGTAGCAAACTAAAACTTAATTTTGAAATTCCTATTTTTGATAAATCAAATGAACTAAATGAATCTGAAAAAAGTTCATCATCCAATATAATTTCAAAAGAACATTATATTGATGAATTGAATAATTTAAAATTTTCAAATTTAAATATATCTGAAACTAGCGGAATATCAAAATTACACATAAATGTTTATAATGATAGCAATACAAAACAAGAAAGTTTTAAATGTGAAATTTTATTTTTTATTCCTGACTCTACTAATGTAAGTATTGAACTTTCAATACCAGAAATTGAAGCAAAATCTTCTACTACAATTTCTTCAATAATATCACAAGATTTAAGCAATATTTTAGATTATAAATTAATTAAATCAAATGAGAATAATTAAACCTTACATAAAAAACAATGACTAGATTTTTATCTAGCCATTATTTTTTTTTAATTAATCCAATAGTCTAACTCTAACTTTGCATTTTTATCATATTCTCTAACATTCCATGTTATTTTCTTTGATGCAATATTATATGTTATATATCCACTATTATTTAATTCTTCAATTGAATTAAATTCTGCTATTTTATTTCCATTTACAAGCACTTTAAATGTCTTGCTCTTTTTCGTTTTTGCATCAACTTCTGTAGATACATTTAAATCAACATCATTAATTGTAACATATCCATTTGAACTTGAACATTCTTTTTCTTTATCGCTTGAGTCTGAATTAATTGCAGAGAATCCATTTATTAAATCTGCTCTATTTTCTGCATCATATACTTTATTTTTGTCAGATGCTATTGCTTTTAAAATTTCTGCTCCTTTAGCTTCATTTCCAAGTCTTATAGCATAAACTGTCGCAATTTTTTGTATTTTTTTAGCTTCAGATTTAATATTTTCCTCTGTATTATCATTGTATTCTGGATAATCTCTACTTCCTTTTGTTGGTTCTCCATCTCCTACAAATACTACAACATTATCATTATTTTTATATGAATTTTTTAAGTTTGTAATTTCTGTATTTGTTTTTTGTAATGCTGAGTAAATATGTGTTCCAAATCCGCCATCTTTATAATCGCTTGGTATCTCAATATTACTAATTGCATTTATTAAAGATTGTGCTTGATTATAGTTTGTAGCTGTATTATTTGTTAGTCCACTTACTTCTAATACATTTGTTCCTGAATATGGTACTTTATTATTTTTCCACCTATCATAATATAATGTATTTTTAGTATTAAATGTAACAACTTTTATATTAACTCCAGAAACAGTATTATCTTTATAAATATTGTTTATAAAATCTATAGTTGCTGCTTTTGCATCTGCTAATCTTGTTGAATTATACTGTGTCATACTTGATGATAGATCTAAAACTAATACTATATTAGTTTTTCTTATTGAAGTACTATTTTCTATAACATTTATTTTTCTATCTATGTTTTTAACAATATCTGTTGTTGGATTTGTTGAAATTTCATTTACTTTTGCCATATTGTTTAATACTTTATATCCATCATTTAAATCAAGATTTACTTTAACCTTAAATTTAACAGTTTCCTTTCCATTTTCTGCAGTAATTGTTGGAATTACCCATTTAATTGTACCATCTTCTAATTGTGTTCCTTCATTTTCTATTTCAACAAGTGTTGTTCCTTCTGGTACTTTATCTGTTACTACAACATTTGTTGCATTAGCATAACCTTTATTTTCAACAGCAATTGTATATTCAATTATATCTCCTGGTGCTACTTTTCCATTTGCTGAACTTGTTTTTTGGTATGAAAGTTCTGGTTTTAGTTCTTCTTTATCTGTTTCAACAGTTGATTTTTTTTCATCTGTTTCATCATCTTTTGCTGTAGCAGTATTTAATATCTTTCCTTCTGCTCTTAAGTCTGCTAATCCAACTGTATAAGGTTTATCATATTCTTTATACGCCCCAACTTCTAATTCAATTGTTTCATCAATACCTACCTTACTATCTACAATATGAACACTTGTCAATTTTTTGTTTCCTGTATTTCTTACAATTATTTTATAATTTATTGTGTCGCCAATTTCAGCTTTAGAAGAAGTATTTCCTTTAGCTTTAACTAGAGATTGTGTTTTTTCTATAGAAAGATCTGGCTTTGCTGTTATATCAACTGTTGCAGAGCTATTATCTTTTACCTCATCTTCTTTATATTTTGCAACTACATTTGCTGTATTTACTAATGTTGGATTTGTCTCAACATTTGCAACATCATCTGCCTTTACAACATATTCTACATAATAATCTCTTTTTTCTCTTGGTGTTAATTCATCTATTTCTTCTTTAAAATCTGGTACTAAAGTATCTGTTACAACTACATTTGTTAATGTAACATTTTCTGTATTTTCCACAGTAAGTTTGTATTTCACTGTATCTCCTTCTTTTACATTAACGGTTGTATTTTCTTCAACTGTTACAAATTCTTCAGATTCTGCATCTTTTACTGCTGCAACTTTCTTTATTATATTAATTGCTGGTGTTGCTTTTACAACATCTGTTCCTGGATCTGTTCCTTTTGTTCCATTTACTGTTACTGTGTTGTATATTTTTTCTTGTTTGTCAACATCTGGTTGAGTTACTGTATAACTTCCAAGTTGTATTGTTGTTTCTGCTCCTGGTGCTAATGTAACACTTTCTTTTCTGTCTTTTATGTTTAATTTTTCATCGTTTATGGTTACTTCTGTTAATGTTACATTTCCTGTATTCTTTACTATTACGGCATAATCGATTGTATCATTTACTTCTGCTTTTCCTGCTACTTTATTTCCTTCTACTTTTACTAAGTTTGATGTCTTTGTTACTTTTACACCTTCTGTTTTATCTACAACTGGTGTTCCTGGATCTGTTCCATCTGTTCCATTTGCTGTTACTGTATTGTATATTGTTTTTTGTCCATTAACATCTGCTTGAGTTACTGTATAACTTCCAAGTTGTATTGTTGTATCTGCTCCTGGTGCTAATGTAACACTTTCTTTTCTGTCTTTTATGCCTAATTTTTCATCATTTATTGTTACTTCTTTTAATGTTACATTTCCTGTATTTTTTACTATTACGGCATACTCGATTGTATCATTTACTTCTGCTTTTCCTGCTACTTTATTTCCTTCTGCTTTTACTAAATTTGAAGTTTTGTTTACTTCTACACCTTCTGTTTTATCTACAACAGGATTTTCAGTTTCACTTGTTTTTTCTTCATTATCATATATACCTACAACCATATTTTTTACTGGTTTTTGTGCATCAATGTCCTCTTGTTTTACTTCATAGCTACCTTCTATTGTTTCAATACCATTATATTCTATAGTAACTTTTTTGGCTGTATCTCCAATCCAACCTAAAAGTTCATCTTCTACAATTAAATTTTCAATCTTTTTGCTACCTTTATTTGTTATTTTAATTGTATAATGAATAATGTCACCTTTTTCTGCTTTTCCATCTCCTATAGTTCCATTTTTTTCTTCCAATTTTGAACTTTTTTCAATTGCCCAATCTATAGTCTCAACTATATCTTCATCTTCTTTGCTTCCACCTATAGTTGCAACATTTTTTATTTTGCCATCTACTTTATTTACAACTAAAGAAAATTTAACTGTTGCAGTTTCATTTGCTTTAACTGTTATATCAAAGCCATTAATTAAATCATCTTTTTCGATTTTTGTTCCATTACCATTACCATTTTTTAAAATTATATTGCCTTCTAATGTTGCTTTTTCATTTTCTAATATTGCTGCTAAATCTGAATCTTTTATTGATGTTGTTCCTTCTACTTCGCCTAAATTCTTAACTGTAATTGTATACTCAATTTTGTCTCCAACTTTTGCTGGAACATTTTCCTTGCTTGGCATTACTTCATTGTTTCTAACTATTTCATGTGATTTACTACTTTCCAATACTGGATTTTTTGTTGGTTTATCCTCATCTGATGGAGTATTCTCTGCATATGCAATATTTTTTATAGTTTTAATTTCTTTAGCTTTTTCTGTTACTTTAACTTTAAAACTAACTTCCTTTGACTCACCTTTTTTTAGTCCCAAATCCCAAAGATTCCAACTAACTTGTGTTTTTTCTTCATCTACTATGCCTAATTCATCTATAGAAACAAATTCTGTTCCTTCTGGTATACTATCTTTAATGTATAATGAATTAAGAACTTTTTCTTCATTGTTAGTTATCTTAATTTTGTATGTAATTTCATCTCCCACACTTACTGCTGTTTTTCCTGTACTTGTTTCAGCTGTTTTTTCTATATTAATATCTCTTCCTTTTACTTCTTTAGCACTTACAACAGCTGTTTTTACATTTTCTGGTGTCCATTCAACCATATGTGATTCCCATGGATTTTCTACCACAATATTTTCTTCAACTTGTTCATAAGTTGTTGTTGCGTCTGTATTTGCTCCTGGTATGTTTGTAGTTGTTGTATTTGCATTGTTGTTTGTTCTTCTTTGTTGTGTAGTAGCTCCTGTGTTAGTACCTGTTGTACCTTGGTTAGCATTTGCTACACCTTGATTATTACCTGTTTCTCCAGTAGTTCCGTTATTTACGCCATCATTATTTTGTGTTCCATCATTTTGATTTGCATTTAGTGTACTATCTTGAGAATTTGGTTGGTTTGAATTAGATTCTGGTGCATTGTTTTGCCCATTTTGACCATTATTATTTTCTGTTATAGCAACTCCATTATTTGAAGCTTGCTCTTCTTGACCTGCATTTGTAGCTCCTGCTGTATCATTACCTTTTGTGAAAAAGTAAGCTGATACTCCTGCAGCAATAGCTAAAACTGCAATTATAGATATTACAATAATGGTTCTTTTACTCTTAAAGTTGAGTTTAGCTTTCATTATTTTTTTACCCCCTAATTAAATAAATTATTTTGGTTTCAGCATATTTTTAAATACTTTTAAATTATATTTTCCACCTTGAATTATTTGTATTTAAATATTAAACTGTATTTTCTCTTGCTTTTATGATTAACCTCTCCGAACGTCCATTTTTGCAAGTTATAAGTGTTAGCTCTCTTTTTGTTTTATCTTCTGTTTCAAGTATAGATGTATCATTTGGATCTGTAACAAAAATATTATAAATTTCATACTCTATTGTTCTTCTTGTTAAATCTGTAAGATAAATTTTATCTTTTATTTTAAGATTTTTGTTTTTCCCAAACATAGTTCCACTATAATTGTTATGCCCTGCAAGTGCCACGTTGCCTATTTCGTTTATTTCTCCACCTGAAAATTTACTTATGGAAATTCGCATAGTTTCTTTTGTTGTTTTATCAATTATAGGATATTCTAAATCAATTGCTGGGATTTTAATTATCCCAATCACTTTATGACCCTGCATTTGAAGTTCAATTGGTTGTTCTTGGTTTTGAGCTTCTTGAAGTTCATGAAAATTTTTTGTTACTTCGTCATTTTCTTTATCATATACTTGATCATTATATTGTTTTTTAAATATTATTGCAAAAATGATTATTCCTGCAATTATTAACATTATTAAAAAGATTTTATAAACTATTAAATTTTTATTAATGTTTTTCATTGTTTTTTCCTTTTAATTGCTTCATTCTAACTAAAACAGCAATTATTGCAATAAGAATTAAACCAAGAGCAATATATAATATTACATTTTCTCCTGTTATAGGAAGCATTGTCTTTTTCTCAACTGTTTTTGTTTGTACAGTGTTAGTATTTTCAACACCTTCTGCGTCTTGTCTTTCACATGTCATAAATTGTACATCATATATTTTTTCTCTACCTATAGTTTTTTCAATAAGAACAACAAATTTTTCTGCTTGTTGAGAATCTTCTGGCTGCATTATTTCACCATTTTCTACTTTATTCCATTTTGCATTTTGAATTAGTAAATTAAAGTCATCTCTAATCTTCATTGCAGATATAAGTTTTTCGTATGTTGTTTTTGCATTTTTTATTGTTGTTAATTGTTCATATAGTTCTACTGCTGTTTGGTTTGGTGTTGTAACTGTTCCATTTTTGTCAACAATTTCAATCAAACTATAGTTATAATCATAGTTTTCTTCATTAACTATTTTTATTTTACCTTGTGTTGTAGTTACAACTGTTCCATCTTCTTTTTTTGAAGAATTACTTGTTGAACTTCCAGTTTCAACTTTTATTCTTTCTGTTAATGTATTTATTTTTTCAATTTCATCTTCAGTAATTGATTTTAGTGTATTGAATTCAATAACACTTGTTTTATTTTGTTCTGCTATAAACATATACTTATATGTTTGGCTATTTGATAAAAAGGCAACATTTTTGCCATCTGAATCTGTCATTGAGCTTTGATAGCTTGGATTTGCATCGTTTTTATCATCTGAAAATGCAAATTTAAAATCTGTTGTTTCTAATCCTTCTATATAGATAATTTTATCTCCATTGCTTTTTTCTAATACAACAGCATTTTTCTCCTCATCAGCTCTAACAAATGATGGTATTATTGAAATCATTAATACTGCTATTAACATAATACACACCATTTTTAAATTTCCGTTTTTCATAAGATTATCATCCTTTCCTATAAGTAAGAGTTAGGTACATTTCCCCTCTTATACTTAAATATATTTTCGGCAACATTATATAACAAATATTGGTTTTTGTAAAGCCTTTTTTATGATTTATCAGCTATTCTATGATTCATTTATGATAATGTCTTAATAAATCATTTAGGAAAATGTCTTAATTT
>ERZ827156.491-NODE-491-length-56831-cov-4.116141_pt1 | contig 56831 bp, 58 predicted proteins | sample MGYA00519919_ERZ827156 | MGnify/ENA primary metagenome ERZ827156 (study PRJEB31778, sample SAMEA3449269) | human gut metagenome | biome: human gut; feature: human-associated habitat; material: faeces | place: United Kingdom | collected 2010/2012 ... | reverse complement strand
GATACTCGTGCTTGAGTTCTGCCGCATTTCCGGCGGGGAGATAAACGCGGCGCTTCCCGTTGCCTGCGCGATAGAGATGCTGCATACTTACAGCCTTATACAGGTTTCCAAGCTGAAACTTATCAATATTCGCAAGCAGCAGGAATACTATGAAAAGCAGTATCGCAAGAATGAAAAAACTCTTAAATTGCGTGAAAAATTCCTTTTTGTCGTAGATGACGTAGAATTTGTTCATACAATCAATGAGTATCATCTTCCATTTCCTTACAGTATCGCATACATAAAGAAAGTAAAAGGAAAAGACCTGCCTGTGATCAAGACTTTCAGCTCCGATTCTAACGAAGAGAACTCAGAAAGTACAGAGCCATCCAGTTCTTCCATAATTCCTACAGCGTCTCCTCAGGATGCTGTAAAAGACTTGTCCGTCATTCCTATTGAAGAATAAACTGCTCTAAAAATACTATTCAAAAAGGTCATTTTTCTTGTAATTTACATTTCTCCAAAAAGGTCATTTTTTGAGAATTAAAATTATAACAATTATGACCTTTTTAGAAGAGCTGCTTATCCTTGGTTTTATGCCGACGGTAACTACTTCGGTGGCTCCGAATTTTTACGAGATTACGAATCTGCGTAGAGCAGACATGGCTACAGAACAAGGCAAGCTGCTGAAAATATGAAAAGAGTAAATTTTTGCAATAAACGTGACGTGTAAATGTAAAGGTGAGGATATATGAATACTAAGGTAAATCTTAAGAAGGGATATAAAGGGAAGATAATAAAAGTACTTCATGTCACTGGATTATTGACGTTTAGCGATATGAATATGCTGATTGAGAATTCAGAAAAAATTGAAATGTATTATAGGTCAGCACACGAATTAGAGAAAGAGGGATATGTAAAACTAGGGAAAAGCAATGGAGAAAAATATATCAAACTGTCATTATATAGATCACACGAAGAAGAATACAGGAGAAGTATTGGGGATGCCTATGTCGAATATTACCTTAAAACCTACGATAATCTGCATATGTTTCAGGAAACCACGAAGAACCGAAGCAAGTTAACTAAAGAAGAAAAGGAGAAAGAAAGAGATAAAAGGACTGATAATAATAAAAAGCTTGCCGAGGCTACTACCCGCCTGATCATGTTTTTGGGAGGATATGTGCGTGTTGATAAAATTCCTGTATGGAATATAAAGGAAAATACTGGAATATCTGAAAATAATGAACAGCTTGCCCTAAACGACAGGCGGCTTCAATTAGGAGATAACGTATTCTATAACAATCTGGAAGTGAAGAACGTAAGAGAAGGTATTGAAAACCTTCGGCCATCACGAACCAACGGACTGTTGGTGAGTGATGGCGGCGATTTTTTGATATACAATACCCAGAACCGCTTGTTGCAATGGACTGCAGGACCAGAGAATACCTACAGTTATTATGCGAGGATGCTTATGGACCAGTGGTCGTCTCCAGAACGTAAGCGTAAAATCCACACTTTCCAAATGCAGAAAAAGCCTATGATCGTACTTGGCAAGCCAGATGCACTTGTAAGGTTATGTACGGAGAAAAATGTACAGGTACAGATTGCGAAGGGAAAACCGCTGCTGTCCGTACAGAATGTAGAAACTATGATTTACCCTGTTTTATCAACCTCTGTAGGAATAGCCATGCTTCATTTTCTGACAAGCAGCCAGATAAATCTAAGAAGTGAAAAGCTACTGCAAGAATTAAATCCAGATTTAAAAAAAGATAAATACCAGAAAAAATACCGTGATGGATATTTGGAGAAAAAGGGAGAACAAATAGGCATATGTAATTTTATACTTCCTGATATTTCAAAATTATCTGCATTCGTAAAACATGAGTTAACTGGAATCCCAATGGAAAGGGAATATTTGGCAGAAATATACTGTATAAAAGAATACGAATGGTATGTGAAAGCGGTCATAGAATTCTATAGAAATGAATTTGCGATAAAATATGATGTATCAGAGTGTATTAGAGTATATTCGATAGATAAAGAGATGTTATTTTCGTAATATGACAAATCCTATCATTTTTAATTATGATAGGATTTGTTTTTTGTTTCTAAAACAGCAACAAATACATGCATACGAATTCAGGGAGGATTCAGAAAAAATCCTTTGTCTATTACCTATTGCACCTATTGCAAATTTACAATATCAGAAATATATGATTTACATTTTTTATGGGAAAAGGTATAATGTATATATACAAAAATTTTATAGATAACTTTATTAATTAGCCGATTGGATTTATCCAGTCGTTTTTTTTTATTTTCAGGAAAGGAATGAGAATAATGAAAATGTGTTAAATCCGCAAGATTCTGACACTACTACTGCCCCACTATGGCAGCAGTATTCAGCTTTCAAAAAAAGAAGTGCCAGAATATACAAGAAATACAAAGAGTAATACCAGTGATTTTGGATATTCTGGAAAATCAAAATTGAGCTAAATTGGATTTATGCTCGTTACGAATTCAGAAGTGTAGCTGCTAAATCCCAATAAACAGGAGGATGACAATGAAAATCAGAGAAGCAATTAAAAACAATAAAATGATATGCAATGTAGACAGAATCAGAAGATGTTCCTGTGTGAATGTCCATTTTGTCAATAATAATGGAAACGAGGATGAAACGCAGCTTACGATCACTCACAATATCCTCACAAAACAGGGAACTATAGAGCTGGAAGAATTATTCGGCTCTCTGGCAAAAGAGATAAATACATCCCTATCATCTGTAACGGATATTGCTATCGTAGCGTCTGCCGATACTGAAGATTTACTGTTGGCAGCAGGATTTTAACAGGAAGGAGATATCAGATATATGAGCTTTCCATCAAAAGATACTGTAACAGCTATCAGAAAAAATATCCTGTAGGAACAAGAGTTGAGCTCATCAAAATGGATGATGTTCAAGCTCCTCCGATTGGGGCGCAAGGAACGGTCTTGGGCGTAGACGATACAGGATCACTATTAATGTCTTGGGATAATGGTAGTTCCCTGAATGTAGTTTACGGTGAAGATATAGTAAAAATCATGAATTAATAGGATTAAAGCTGCATCAAAAGAAAAATTTGATAATATTACAGGGTCTTTGAAAACATCCTGTGATCCAAACTCCAGACTGACTTTGGAAGATGCTATTGCTGTAAAACAATGTATTCTGGAAATATGCAATTCTTTCACGAAAGACGAAGTAGAGTCCTATGTAAAGGTAATCGGAGTAAGTATTTCATGATATAAGACATTTAAGTAAGTATTAAGGGAGAAGCATATGCGCTCTCCCTTTTTTATGTCCTAATAAATTTAAAAAAGGCAGATTTTACAGAACATATCTAGGAACTCTGCCTTTTTATTATTTATTGGTACTTTCAAAACCGCCTATACGTTCTATATCTGTATTTCCACTATCTGCCGGAAGTACTTTAATGAAAATTCCCTGCGCTATTCGGTCTCCCCTTTTTATTTCCTGCAGTTTGTCGCTGATATTCAACAGGAATATTCCAATATTTCCGTCATTCCCTTCATTGGAATAATAATCTGCATCTATCCATCCGCTTGTATTGACCATCATGAATTTTCCTCCCATACTACTCCTTACGTTAATGTTCCATCCCTCATCGTCATTCATATAAGATTTGACATCTGTCCAGATTTTACATATCTCTCCCGGAGCTATTGTATAATTCATGTTTGCATAGAAATGATTTCTTTCCTTTATCAAATCTCACCCCTAGCTTGTCCATAAATGCTACAAAGTTAACTCTTCTGTCCTCACCCAATTCTTCAAATGGATAAGTCAACCATATTTCCCTGTTATAATCATCACTGATTACTATCTGATACACTTCATCACCAGTAAGCCAATTTCTCGTGTAACCACCTTTTACAGCCTCATCATTTGACATAAGCCTTATCTTTGTGGGTTTTTCCATGAAGTATTCTGATTCACATAACCAATCCAAATCCGGCTCTATGGATTTATACATCGCGTCTTTCTTCAGCCTTAGTGCCTGCAACAACACTAATTTCCCATCGCGTCTGCACAAATTAACATGACCATCGATATCCTGCCGATGCAAATCTCGTTTTGAGTCTTCCCCGGAAAATGTCCATTTACCGTTTTCGCGGTAATAGTGCAATACTCGATATGTCTGTATCTCAAGTTTCACCGGATATTTATCTTTCTCAATAACACCGAGTTTCAACAGGACCTCTTCTGTTCCACCGCATCCCTGTCCAGCATAACCCGTTGTAAGTCCATGAAACCAATATTGATTATCATCTGTAACAATGATCATACGTGGTGCATCAAGAGAAACCAGTTTGCCTTCCGTCTCATCCTCTTCAAGATTAAAAAATCCTCTCAGAATCGCATCCCATTTATCAAAGAACACAAATACCTGCTGAACTTTCTCAGGCTTGATGTCTAAACTGTAGAAGGCTCGAAGAGCCTTGTCAGTTGATGATCCGTATATTTCATGATAACCCTTCGTTTTTCCAACACTAAACTTGTCAAAAAAAGCTATCATATTATTAAGTGCATCATACAATTCTCTGCCTGGCACCTTAAGTCCTCTGAACATCAACTCCACGTCTGCGATACTTATCATACCGGCAAAGCCCGCACGATTGAGGAATGTACTTACGAATTCATCGCCTAAATACATTTCTTTTCTTCTCTTATTTATGTATCCAATACCGTCTCGAATGCGATCATACTCTGGATCGTCCTTCTTAATATACAGTTCTTTTGCAGTCATCTCCCTGCAAAGCACAAACGCCTGAGACGATATTTCATAATTTGGAATACTATTCGTAAAATGATAAACTGTCGCATTACCAAAATACTCTGATCCAGCATCTGCCCCGATACGAGTTCTTTCACTGTTGTCAATTGGGGTATATCCATATTCCTTCATTACAAAACGAATCATCCATCCGACGTTTCTACGGTTTTTTGCATTTTTTACCCGGTCCTCATGATTTAGCGGAAAACCTTCACAATCTGCAAATCGTTCCTCAAGTTCATGAACAATCCCGGCCAAAGCAGGCTTGCCATTATCCGTAGACGTTATCATTTTTTGGACCGAATCAGGGCTTGCGATGAATTCAAAAACCTTTATAACATCCTCATTGATATCAATTCTGGTGTTTTCCATAAATTTTTGCGTTATTTTCTGCATAACTATCCTTCTTTCCTTCTCCCTGCTTATATTCTGAATAAACCCTATCTCATGGAATTGATACAATCAATCAATTCCTGTGCTTCATATTCTGGAATCGGGCCATTATAATAGCACCGTATAGCATTTGCGATATTTCCACTAAATCTGGTCTCAATAAATTCCCTGCAGCACAGGCTATCATATTCTGCTCTGGAATATCTGGCTTTGACCATTCCTCTTTGAGGTCTTTCGATAATCCCTTTTTCTTCAACTCTTAACAGCAGGGTATTGAGCGTCTGCCTTGCCCATTCTTCTTTCTGCTCTTTAAAATGTGAATATATATCTTTGGTTTCTGCCTCTCCCCCATGTCCCCATAAAAACTCTACGATCTGCTTTTCTGTTTCTGACAGCTGAAATTTACTGTCCATACAAAAATCCTCCTATTCATTTGTCTTAATATTATATTATTAATTTATAATAAATATCGGCTGTATATCCGAATATCTTTAGCTCAACATCTATTCATCTACATGCGGTCTCAGCAAAACGGCAGCCCACAGTCAGTAAAAGGTTTACAACAGGTCTGTATACCACTTCTGCCCATTGGAATATGATGTAGCTTTTTCCAATTGTTTGATTTTAAGCACCAATATTTTTTTGGTTTCCATCTTTCGCATTTCTTCATAATTGATCTCCTTAATTATTGTTCAGTTTAAGCTTCCGAGTTGTTGATGCCCATGAGTTTCTCATATTCTTCTGATTTCCTGCTTATTTCTTCCAATTCCAGAAACTCTTTGTACGAGCATCCCTGTGCTTGTGCTATTTTCCACCGTTCTTCTTTTTCCGCTTCCCGTTTCTGTTTTACTTTGATATCATGAATTTCCTGATTCAGGTTTGAAATGTTATTATCTATGATATTGCAAATCATTTCACTCTCTGTCATTGAGTTTTTCTTTTCTCCTGCTGTGGCTTTTTTCCTATTGAGTTTTTTAATGATTTTATCCGCCTGCTCACAAGTAATGTAGTCGCATGCATACCATTCATTTATTTCTGACTCTGTATAACACTTCTCTCCACATACCATCACATATACATCATTTACTTTTTCTCGCTCTTTGATTGCCTTCTGTTGGTATTTATCTCTGAGTTTTATATATTCAGTTTTTACTGTTTCAAGTACCTGCAAATTCATCATGGTTCCTCCTTTCACTTAAACTTTAAGTTTACATGATTAACGATATCTGTCCGTTTTCAACTTCATAATTCATCCACAGTGTTTCCGTCCTTGCACGTCCTCCCTCTGCTCTGGTATGCTTCTGAACCTTGTTCCATCCCTGGAGTATATCGTTATACATATCATTGTCATATCCTGATAGAAGAATTTTTCCCTGATGTTTAACCAGAACATTTAACAATTCTTCATGATCTGCATCCTTCATTTCATGTTTATAGAGATAATTCTTTCGAGTTCCGTGTAAATACGGCGGATCTGCATAAATAAAAACATCTTCTGTATCATATCTTTTTATTAATTCTACGGCCGGCAAATTTTCAATCTGAACACCCTTTAATCTCTCAGTTGCCATTTTCAACGTTTCAGGAAGTTCACTCCACGCTTTGGCTGGATTTGGAGATTTTGTCTGCTGTCCGGATTTAAACCCGTTTTGATACAAATTTCCACATCCGAATCCCATCCAGCATTTAACAGTAAACCTTCTTGCCCGTTCCAACTCATCTTCTGATTTTTCGTAGGCTGCTTTATACTCTGATCTAGAATATGGAGTAAACTCTATCGTCCGTTCCAGTTCTCCACTCCTGTCTCGCAATATTCGAAAGAAATTTACGATTTCTCCATCGATGTCATTCACTGTCTCAATATGGCTACGCTGCTTGTTAAAAAGCACAGCTAAACTACCGGCAAACGGCTCTAAGTAGACATCATGCTTTGGTATGTATTCGCATATCCACGGTGCAAGACGGTTCTTCGCTCCTGGATATTTTAAAACACTTTTCACTCGTTCACCTTCTTCCACTAAATCTCAGTTTAGTTTTCTTCTTTTGGCTTTTCACACCGTTCAAATTCGATAACCCATACCCAAGGGTTTGCACTCCAACCATACCAGTCAAGGTCGGATTTCTTGATGGTGCTATTCCAAATATTAACAAAAGCGGTTTTATTTCCTGCGCAATCTGGTACAGGATTCAGGCAAGAGCATCTCGCACCCTCTTTCCACGCTCCTTGTGGCGTGATTTCCTTTAACCGCTCCACTCTCACATCTGTTACCTTAAGCCAGATACGCGCTGCTTCTTTCGGCATGTGGATTGATGGGTGCCAACGGCAAGGTGATTTTCCTTTCTCCCAGACAAAATCCACACCGTTGTATTTGCATTTTGCTTGTCTGGCATCATTTCTGGATTGATTTACTAACCTATCAAACAGCTCCTGGTCATGTATGTAAGTTAATTCTCCGCAAGTGCCGTCTTTATAGTCAAAGGCTATCATTTGATTGAATATATCCCATGCTCCAACACGCCATGTTTCCCGGACATACAGAATATCACCCGGTTGATATGGAGCTTTGTATGCAGTATTTATCAGTTCTATATCTGTCATATCGCAGTATGGTTTGAACATGAGTTTCTTTTCTTTCAAGAATTCTTCAGGTGCTCCATTTTTGCATTTATCCGGCAACATCCCTATGAGCTGTTGCGTTTTCACAATTCTTCTAGTGCAACTCTTTCTACCTTCCAGAATCGCCCGCACCATATCAGTATTAAATAATATAGGCTTTATGCTCATTCTTTATCACTCCCTAAATTCTTATTTAACTTGCTGACAACTTGCAAATCACAAACACAATCGCTATTTTCCCTGCGTTTCCGTGCGTTTGTAACTTGCTGGCAACTTGCTACTCCACTTCTGACTGCAGATATTTCATCCACCCATCTTTACTCCATGTACTTCCACGAAGCACATCATCTGTTACGGTTGAAAACCATTCGGCCAGTTCCTCATCACTCATGGAGCGTATGCGGTCTGCTTGCGTCATACAATTGTAATTCCCGCACTCTCGTTCTATTTCTACATCGTTTTCATCTGACAGATTATATAGATTGGTGCAATTCTTGCATTTTGCCATGATTCTCACTCTCCATTCTGCTGATATCCTGCACATCCTTCTTGTGCTGGACATTCATTTCCAGTATGATATGTGCATTCTGTGTTTGTGCATGGTATGTATATGGTAATTATGACCATCAACATCAATTATACCTATTCTCATTCTTATCTCGATAAATCCTTAGTTAAGTCTGTTAATATTAATGTCATATACGCAAAATAATTTCTTATCTTTCGTATATCCTTTACGTTTAATACAAGCATTGTTTTTATCTAAAAACATAATTGCTATAGCGTTTGCTCTTTTAGGAAAACGTACTTCCACGATAGGTTCATCGTTGACTACACTCATTCTATTAGTTGCAATGCTATATTCATTTGCCTTTATACTTTTCATAAAATTATCAACTTTTTCATATAGCGTTTCCCAGTTAAAATCTTCGATTCTCATAATATTTCCACCATGTTCTAATCCTTATCTTCTTTTATTGGTTCGTACATACATAAGAAGTCCCATTAACTTTAATCGCATATTTCATCACTATTTCTCCTTTGTCCCTGTATTTAATGAATTATCTCATTTAATTCTTTCATCTTTTCATGTCTTACTCCAATCGAAACAAGTACTTGGTTAATTCCTTCTGCGTATCCTCTATGATATTCAAATTCTCTCAATGCAATTTCAGCTTCAATCGAATTGTCTTCCTCTTTATATTGCTCATATTTTTTCCACTCCCTTTGAGCACACTGGATGCTTCTTAATGCCTCATCCATTAGCTCAAAACATTTATCACGTTCATATTTTTTCATTCTAATCCTCCTGTATAATTTTGATCTTGCCTGATCTCTTTTTCTGGACTTTGACATACGCCATTATCTCTTTGTCGCTTATCTTTCTTGTGCTTGCCAGATAATTAAAAGTCCACAGGCTCTGCATTGCTTCAAGCTCATGAAATTCATCCATTATTATGGACGTTGCCGCTTTTATGCGTATTACAATATGTTTCACGGATAGATCAGGGGGCGCATCTATATCCAAGTACACATGATCCGTATCACATACTATTGAATTGACCTTTATCCCAATGGAATTGCATTCAGCAGTTGTAATCTCTCGAAACCGATTTTCTACTCCTGAAAGCAGAAAAATTTTTCTTTTAAATCTTGTACAAAATACTATGTAATATGTCAGATATGAAGTTGCATATCCTGTATTTCTATATTTCTTCTTCATAAGTGTATTATACCATATCTTGTATATAGATGCAACATTTCTATATACATTTTTTCTTTGATTTTCCCTCAAAAAAGCTTGAAAATACTGCATTTTTTGTAAATTTCATTTGGTGTTCAAATTGAACACTTGTATATCATATATGTTTTATATCTGTGTACACTATTGTCAATTTGTTTTTTCATGGTATACTATATTCATTACTACAATGAAAGGATAAGAACATGTCAAATACATTGTCTGAAATAAATATTTCCCTTACTAAGATGATGAACGACCTTAAAGAGATTCATATTTTACCGGCCATGCCTAAAAATTTTGATTCCCTTATCTACAAACTTTCAGACTGGCTGCTTCATCATAATGCAAATAATTTTACAGTATTGCTTGATACGTGTTCCGGAGAATATGCTGTATTAGATGAATGGACTTCAGATGAATTGGATGCGGGAAACATATTAGCCATAGTAATTTCCCAGTGTTCAGATAAGCTTTATCAAAAGATACAGAATAACAGAGATCTATATAATGACTGTGTTTATAATATTTATGATAAACTACATTCCCTTGCTGTTGTAAAAAGGAACCTGTCTAACATGGAGCATGTAAAAGACCTTCTGTCTCTTATTTCCGGGAGTGAAGATGACAGCTACGCTCTTACGCTTGCTAATGTATTCCAGGTAAAGGATTCTAACTCATTGAAAGAAGACGTCCTGACTGAACTCTCAAAGAACATGATCATCAGTGACTCCTCTTACAGACTCGCATATACCGATTCTTTGCCTGAACAATATTCACGAAAATTATCCAGAAGATTATGTCTTTATAATTTCCTGTCACTGCTCTCCGATGAGCAGTATTACATTGTACGATTTTTCGTTGAGCAGTCTCTGTGGAATTCTCCTGACGATACTGCAGCATCCATGCAAAAATATCTTTATCTTAATTTTCTTAGTATTCAGGAAATGTATACATACTATGCTTCGTATTTATGTGGTTCCCCATCCTGTCCTGCGCTTTGTATATCCCACTCTGAATATTATGGATGCATTGGCGACAACTTGGAGGATTTTATTAATACTCCTGAACGATATCATGAAAATACACAGCCTGATGTCCTTGAACTTAATCCATGTGATTATTATAAAATCACGCAAATGAAACAACATCTAAACCTAAAGGAGGGAAAAAATAAATAACTAAAAATAAAAACAAATGTGAGTCAATGTACTCAAAGATACTCAAAATCCAGAGTGTTTGGTCGTGCTAACATTAAAGCAGTTGAAATCACAGGAAAGAGAAGCCAGTATCAGTTGAAATAGTCTGATTAGCTATAGGATAGAACCTTGATGGTAGTGATTGAACAATGGTGTAAATCCACGAAAACCAAGTGGTAAAGTAAAAAATAAAATATTAAGGAAGGAAAAGCTATTTAGATGAAAAATCTGTATCTAATCAGATAAATGAATTTACAGATATGTACCGATGGCTTAGTCTGGAATTTACTCTGTGTAACCGCCAAATACGCTTTGCCCTGCCTCTCCCTGATAAATCGTCAAATGAGTTCTTGTACACCCCCGGACGGCGAAATAAGCGTTCTCCAGAACAGGTCAATGCTGCATGGGAGCAGGCGTGCCGCTCTAAATGGAGATCTTTATATCTCATTATAAAGGCCAAACTGGAGGCCATAGATAGCGGTATCAGTACCGTAGAGCATGAATTTTTCTATGATTTTGTGCTGCCAAATGGACAGACTTTAGGTGAATACATGGCTCCACAGGTTGCATCGGCTTATGATGATGGTATCATGCCTCCGTTGCTGCCCATGTTGGATACAGATACTAAGTAAAAATCACAATTATATTTTCTTTTCGGTAAGACTTGTGTTATAATTTTGTGATAGATACAATCATATCAGTTAATTTCAATGAATAAAGGATGAATTATTATGTCTTGGTATTATGGAACCTTTGCTTGTGGACACGAGGGAAGAGTAAACGTTATTGGTAAAACTTCAGAAAGACAATGGAAAATAGATAAGCTTTTTGGAGAAATTTGTGAAGATTGTAAGGCTAAAGAAAGAGAAGCGGCAAACAATGAAGCAATAGAGAGCTCAAAGCAATTTGGTTTTCCGGAATTAAAAGGCACAGAAAAACAGATCGGATGGGCAAATACAATCCGTATGAATTTTTATAACAAAAGTATGGATGCTCATATTATACCAGACGATATTATCAGAAATGAAACTGAAGCAAAATTTTGGATTGATAACAGAAACAACTTACGTCCGGAGTTCATTGAAACATATCAGCAAAAAGCAGAAAAGAAAAATATAAATCAATCTCTCGTAGATATGGATACTGTTAAGCCAGCTGAAGTAAAATATAATAGCGTTGTTGAAATAATAAAAGAAGGAAACAGAATTGCATTGTGTTATGAAAGAAACCAGGAGTTTATAGATTTGGCAAAATCCTATAAATATAACTGGGATGGGATCTGGTATCGAGAATTATCCGAAACTACAGGTTCCTTTGATGATAGAGCTGCTGAAATCGGAAATGTTCTGTTGAAAAACGGTTTTTGCATCTGTATCCATGATAAAAATATAACAGAAAAAGCTATTGCTGGAGATTATCAGAAAGAACATACGAGATGGATTAAATCAAGAGCAGATACAAGACTACTTGCAATTAACTGGAAAGAAAGAGATAATGAATTATATAAAAAAGCAAGAGCCATTAAAGGCTCTGAGTACAGTAGTCCATCTGTGATAGTCGATGTATCACATTACAAAGATGTGGAAAAGTTCGCCAAAGAAAATGATTTTAGATTCACGAAAGCAGCAAAAGCGAAAATAGACAATTATATTCAGCAAATAAATAGCGTGAAAGAGGTAACCGTAAAATGATATACGAAGTAGGACAAGTAGTAGATAAATTCAAAAATCATCAGGAAGGAGTTCTTTTTGATGTTGCTGATGATGGAGCAACAATGATAGCATTCTTCAAAAAACCATCTGGCAATGAAATTTCTCAATTTCAGGGTAATTTTGAAATAAGACTTACTGAGCTTTACGGAATTATCATGATGACTTTTAAAATTGGACATCTGAATTGGATGGATGCGCCATACTCTCCTCACTTAAGTAAGCATCTAACAATACTCCAGCCAGTTGAAAATAATAAGGGCTTAAGCTTAAAAATTATTCTTGTAGATGCTGCCACCGGAGAAATAAAAACCATCCGGTTAGTTGGTTTGTCCGAATCCTTTACAAAATCCCTTTTTAATGCAATAAAAGAACAAAATACAAAGGAATTCAATGTCACAGAATATAGTAATACGCTTAACAGAATATATTCCACATATTCTACAAATCATATTGTGAAGTTGAGTACCAGCTATTGCAAATTTCAATCGAATTTATAATTTGTTCGATTGACGAATAAATGTTCGAATGTTAAGATACTTTCAAACAAATGTTTGGAGGTATCTTTTTATGTTTTTGTGCATTGACCTGAAAAGTTTCTACAGCTCTGTCGAAGCTGTAGAAAGAGGCCTTGATCCTATGACAACAAAACTGGTTGTAGCTGATCCAGACAGAGGAAAAGGCACTATCTGCCTTGCCGTATCTCCTGCACTGAAAGCTCTTGGAGTGAAAAACCGCTGCAGAGTATACGAAATTCCTAATGACATTGAATATATCATGGCCCGCCCCAGAATGAAACTGTATCTGAAATATTCCGCTCGTATTTATGGTATCTATTTGAAATATTTCAGCAAAAATGATATCCATGTATATTCTGTCGATGAGGCATTTATGGACACATCAACATATGGGCTGATTTATCCTGTTTCTGCAAAAGATCTTGGCCTTTCAATCATGAAGGATATTCTGGATACTACAGGGCTGCGCTCTACATGTGGAATTGGCACAAATCTATATCTTGCAAAAATTGCTCTGGATATTTTATCGAAACATTCTCCGGATTATATTGGTATATTAGATGAAAAGACATACCTGGAAAAATTATGGCATCACCGCCCACTCACAGACTTTTGGAGAATTGGTTCCTATACACAGGCTAAACTTGCTGCATATGGCCTCTTTGATATGTATGATATAGCACATGCCAATGAAAATATGATTTATTCCATTTTAGGTAAGGACGCTGAATTACTGATTGATCATTCCTGGGGAAGAGAATCCGTTACAATGGGGGATATAAAGAATTATAAACCTTCTGTACACTCTTTATCTTCCGGACAGGTTCTTTTGAGGGATTATTCTGCCGAAGAAGCTGAATTGATTGTAAAGGAAATGGCTGACTTATTATGTCTCGATATGCTTCAGAAATCCGTTGTAACGAATTCTTTTGCCTTGGGTATAGGATATTCCCACCTATATGATTTAAATGGCTCTACGGGCTCTGTAGCGCTTCCTGTAATGACAAATTCCTCTCGTATAGTTATCCCCTACCTTATATCCCTTTACTGGAAAATTGTAAACTATGGAACTCCCATTCGGCAGATATTCCTTTCTGCCAATAAAATAGAATCCCAGGACTTCGTGCAGCTTAATCTGTTTGTAGATCCGGATGAATTTATCAAGGACCGGAATCTTCAAACTGCGGTCAACAGTATTAAAGCAAAATATGGGAAAAATTCCATCCTCAGAGGGATGAACCTTTATGATCACAGTACTGCTATTCAGCGTAACAGGCAAATAGGCGGCCATAGTGAATGATATTATTGGAGGTGAATTATCATGCCAAGGCGTCCACGTTATTCCATGCCTCGGGAAGAAAGAGCAAAACAGTTTCTGCCTTTCTCTGCTCTCGATGGCCTTGACCAGCTTCTTCATGAGCAGGAAATTCTTGCAGAAGCAGAAGAAAAACGTATTTTGACCAATTCTTATAGGGAGGATCTTATCCGTTCCATTCTGGAAACTCCCGAAGGCTCTTATATACACGTTGTATATTACTCTGACAAACAACAGTATATTGATATTTCGGGTCTTTTTAGCGGATTTAATCGTGAATCAGGATTTCTTATAATTGACAACGATATGATACCTCTTGGTGATATTTATTCTTTTTCTGTATAAAAAAATAGGAACTGATTCAGTTCCTATTCGTGACTCGTCGCATTTAATATCCTGCAAATTTTCTCGACTACATGTACCGGCTGATCAAAATCATCTTCCTTTATCTTCTCGGTGATACAAGAAATTAGAAAACTGATCAGTCTCCGGTTAGCGGCCTCATCCATTTCATCAATCATACTCATTAATGTTGCTTTTTCTGCGTGAGATACTTCACTTTGCATATCCCCTATTCCGGTATCGAGCCATTCTCTATTGACCTTATATGCATTGCAGATGGATTTTTTCATCTGTTCTGTTACCTGCCTTCTTCCAAGTTCCAGATGGCATATCGTACCTCTTGTCACTCCAAGAGGTTTTCCAAATTCCTGCAGGCTCATATCCAGATGCTTTCTAAGAAACTGTATGCGTTCCCCTACAGTCATAAGCTCCTGTGGCTTCTGCTCAGTCTCTGTTCTGTATTTCTCGTTACATTTTAGTTCTATGAATTCTCCTGCTGTCATTCTCCAGTCAGTATCATCCTCATCTGATTCTTTTATCTGATTCTGCTTGCCAGATTTTCTATTACGAGGAAAATAATCCGGGCTTACTTCATATACCTCGCAAATATTCTTACACTCTTCCTCAGTAAAATCTATTTCGTTACATAGAGCTGCCTTTACCCTTTCAGGATGAATATTGGTATCCATAGCAAATTCCTCTATGTTCACTTTCAAATCGTTGATCAGTTCAAATACTTTGTTGTCATGCTCATTCATCATTCTTGTCACCTCACGCAATATAACGCTTCCAGATCTGAGAATATATTATCCTGTTCTATCTGACCATCTAATAATACATAATTCTCACTATTCCAATTACTGTAGCTTTCATATTCTTCTTCTATTTCATCATTGATTACTGTATCCTGGTCGATATTTTCATCTTCCTCTATCTCTTCCTGTTCTTCATATTCATTCTGAAGCATATCTTTCCTGTTACATCTTTGATTCTCTTTTTCAAATTCATCGAGCAAACTCGATTCCATCATGAATAATAATGTCTCCATACATTTAACCGATTTCATTTTCCTTTCTTTTTATCTACATTATACTATGTATACAATTTTCGTCAATGCTGTATACTTTATTTATTTGTACCCTTTTACTTTATCCATTTGTATTTTTATTGCTTTTCCCTATCATATTTAATTATGATTGTTTTGTGTTTTGCTATATAATTTCTGAAAAATAAAAGAGCCGCATTCTATCGGCTCTTTCCTATCATCCCATTTATTTATTAATGTATTACATCAGTTCTTTGTAATCAGTATCACTCAAATATGCCCTATAAATAATATAGTGAATAAAAACGGTATATTTCATCCTATATTTGATGGCAGCTTCCATAATATCTTCCTTGAGCTGCTTATCAATTACAACAGACTTTTTTACCGTCTGACGCTGTGTTGTCCGAAATTCAGGACAAAGATCATCTTCACTATATCCTTTTACCAACTCTTTCATTAATAGATTTTTTAATAGCTGTTTCCCAGAAATCCTTAAATCCATCGCTTTGTATGTCAGATAATTGCTTGCTTCAGGTCTTAATAAAAGAGATACAATGACTTCCTGTCCCTGATACTTTTCATTTAACTCTTTTACCTTATCATCCCATCCTTTTTGTAAATCAGTTGTCTTTTCGACTTGAAGATTTTCTGTTGTCTTTTCTTCTTGAACATTCTCTGAACCAGCCTGTGAAACATTGCTATTTTCGCCTGTATTCAATTTTTCAGGCTCTACCCGAACATTTTCCTTAGCATCTTCTTTTTTTTCGTCTGCGGGCAAACTTGTGATTTCTGAGGGGTCATTTATCAGCCCGCTTATTTCTTCCTGGTTTTCGTCTTTTCTTAATTGTGGCTCCTTTGGAACTTCCTCTTCAACCTGATTTTTATGTACATCTATTCCATCGGACTTTTGTATAACATTCTCTTCTTTTGTAAATTCATCTTTTACATCAACTGCTTTATCTTCTGGCTCTTCCTCAATTCTATCTGCAACATCAGATATTAATGTTGGCACATCTTTTACCTTTTCTACTTCCTGCACGTTCTTTTTGCTCATAGATCTCAATCTATCCCTGTTACCGGCCATGTTAACCTCCCTCTGTATATTGATTTTATATACCTGAAAAACCTCGTTACTTGCCTACTCTTTTTAATATTGCGTCTGAAATAGCTCTATACTCATTTTGGATTTTTTCTGTCTTTTTATCTGTTTTTTCCAGACAAACCGCAGTATGATAAGTCTTCACTTCCGACATTATGATACCTTCGGTCACTGTTAAAACAAATGGCTTTAAGGCATCTTCCTTTTCACTCGCAAGATCCTGCATCTTTTCAAGTGCAACGGAATGCATTGCTGTATTGGATTTATAGCAAGTTAACACATATCCAATCACCTTAGCATGGCTATCATGATGTCTGTTGTTTACAAGCTTATATATATCATTTTCGACCTCGATGATCATATCTGTGCTACTTTCGTCACAAACGGTTGGTGCAATGACATAATCGACAGCGATATATGTCATTGTAAGCAGCTTACTTCGAGAGGGCGCATTATCAATAAATATAAAATCATAATCTTCCTTGAGAATTTCCATTAAATCTGCCAGTAAGAAATTATCATCATCTTCTACAAATTCTTTTGGCACCCTTGATAATGATTTTGAACCTACAATAATATCAAAAATATCTAAATGCTGTATGCAATCATAGACATTTTTTGTTGCATGCAGAACTTCGTAAATAGTATTCTCTGCACTTGTCCAATCTGCACCTACATTTTTGCTCAAGGAGCAGTTCTCATCCAAATCAATAACTAACGTCTTGAATCCCTTTTTCTTAAATAAAGCTGCAATTTCTATAGTAGAAGATGTTTTTGCTACGCCTCCTTTTGCAGACATGAAACTGATTACATATGCCATTTTTCGTCCTCCTAAAACATTTTATCCTATTTACATTATAATATATTTTATGCATTAAGTAAAATAAACATGTAACATGTTTTTTATGTTTATTTTATTTAACACATATAATATATTGAAAATACAATTTGTGCTTATAGTTCTATTTGCGTAATTCATATAATTTATATTTTATATCCTTATTATATTTCTTATATATTTTATCCTTATTGCCTTTCTTATCTTTTATATGCTTACTATATTTTAAATATGAATTATCTTTATTGTGTTTATTATCTTTCTTATGTTTAATATGCTTATCGTCTTTTCTATGCTATATATGTATATAGTATAGCATATATAAAAAATCTTTCAAGTGTTTATCACATCTTATATATATATTAGCTTTATTGTATATTAAGTCTTTAATATCTAATTTATACATTTCATGTTTAATACATAATTTATCTTATTTTTAGGATAAATTATGTGAATTATGCAATTAGTGTGAATAGTGTAATTAGGATAAAAATGTATGCTGAAGAAATTCTTAATAAATATGCTTACTGTATTTAATATATAAATTACGCTCTTTATCTTTAGTGTCTTTTTTGCATTTATTGTCTATCTTATATTTAAGAGGTTTAATATCTATTATATATAGGTTATATAGTTTGTGCTTTAAATGCATTATAGCGTAATTATCTAGTTTATGCAATTTGTACTTATTGCATAATTAGTCTTATTTTTAGTGTGATATGTGCTATACGTGCAATAAGTGTAATAAGTGTAATAAATACAAGTAAGAAAAAATAGTTAATACAATACGGTACTGTCAGATCCTACACCATGTACACAAATGTCAGGCTCGGATAGTCCCTATCCTACCAAATATTTTGAAGGTTTACGCTGTTTTCAATAAGCGTAGGCCTTCATTTTTTATATTGATAGCGGCATTGTAATCCAGGTTTATCGTAAGACCACAATCACATTGATATATCCTGTCAGCAAGTGTCAGTTTTTCTGTCTGCCACAGCAACTGTAAAGCGGTGATGACGGATACCACTGATCGACCTTTACGAAATGCCTGCCTCAATATGCCAGCATATTGAGGAACATCCCGTAGCCATTATCCATGGTCACTTTTCCATTTCCAAAACCTTTATTAGACATTGCTTTCATGTCCAATGATTCAACGCACACGATATCATACGAATTGGCTATCTTCGTACTTTCCTTATGCAGAAAATCCAGCCTTGGGTTCGCTGTATGTTTCTGAATTTTGGCTATTCGGCGTTGCAGATTCCTATAGCTGTTGGAGCCAACCATCATGTGCTTCAGCTTACGCTGAGCGTGTGCCAGTCTTTCCTGATTCTGGCGGTAATATTTATGACCGATAGAGCAATAACCATTGCTGTCCAGATACAGACCGTCAGATTTATAATCCAGTCCGATGACATAGTCCGATACATAGTGCATTCATACTATCTCTTATATTTTTTTAAGATTGACTTTCATCTCGGATGTGACCGAGAATTCCCAACATATTTTTTTTAAATAAAAGTAACCTGGATAAGAAACAGATAAGAAATCCTATAAACTCCTTTTAGGCGTAGAAAAAGAAAAACTTAAACGAAAAAATATAAGATTTCTACAATTAAAAAGAAATAAGAATGTTCTTAAGAATAAAAGCTAAATCAACGCAAAAAAGGACTATGACTAATTGATCCGCAACATTGTTGTTGTTTATTAGTTTAAAAACAACATTTATATTAGTATTAATTATAATTAGGGCATTAAGAAATGCAGGAAAATCAAGGGTTGCAGCAATTAAATGAACGCATAAAAGGAGCCAATTAACGACGAGGAAGGAGTCAATTAACGCTTGAACAGAGTGAATTGACGCTTAAATAGTACTGAAACAACGAAAATTTGGAGTGTATTGGATACTGAAATAAGCGAAAAATAGGGTATTAATTAACGCCTGAAAAGACCGAAATAACGAAAATTTGGAGATATAACGAAAAAAAGGAGTTTAATGCTTTAGGAATAGGTACAAATATAAAATTGACGAAAAAAAGGATAGCAAAAAAAATAGGATTTGAAAAAGTTATGTAAAACATAAGAATTAAAAATGAAAAAGCGAAAAGCTGTTTTTAATAAAATATTGTAAAATTTTGATGAAAGCAAAAAGTATGAAAGTATTGAATTAACGCTTATTTGGAGTAATTATGATGCAGATAACGCATAAAAGGAGCATAAATAACAAATGACCAGATAAGTCAAAATAATTAACGCAAAAAAGGAGCAAAAGTAACAAAATAATGTTAAAATGTCGCAAAATAATGTTGTCTAATTGAGTCAAAAAGCGGAAATTAGCGAAAAAAAGGAGAGAAAATAACAAAAATTGACGATAAAAAGGAAAAATTAAATTGACATAAAAGGGATATCGTTAGATAATGACAAAAGAGGGGGATATTCCTATGCCAAGAACAAAAAAACAGTCTAAGATAGAAGAATTAGAGCAGAAGGAGCTTCTGTACAGCATCCAGCCACAGGAATTCAAGAAGCATAACATGCTGGTAGGCAGTAAATTCAAAGCTTCCCTGTTAGAGAATAAAGTAATGACTCTGTGTCTATCGAGAATAAAATGTGAAAATATAGATGGTCAGGAAACGGTATACTGTGAACTTCGCGCAAATGAGATAAGAAAAATTGTTAATGCAAAAGGCGGTTCTTTCTATGCAAGACTGGATAATATTGCAAAGGGAATGACAGGCAGAAGCATAGGAATGACCAATCCTAAGACACGATCCTTTGATTATATGGCGGTCGTGATTAGAGCTTCTTACTCAGATGGAATCTTCAGGGTAAAATTCAATCCAGATCTTAAAGAGTACATATATAACATAAAAACCAACTACACAAATTACACTATGCCGATATTGATGAGTTTTGAAAGCAATTATGCATTTCGATTGTACGAAGTTGTAAAAAGCATGATGTACAATAAGAGGGATATCCAGCTTAACCTTGCTGAACTGAAATTTGTTACAGGCGCAGCTAACGCAGAGTTGGACAGCGTAAGAAGAATTCTGAATGGAACAGTCAATCCGGACTATGAAAAAGCTTTAGAGGTGACACCGGAGGAAGACTATGCCAGATTCTCTGACTTCAGGACACGAGCCCTGGAACCTGCAATAAAAGAAATCAATGAGAAGTCGGATATAAATATAACATATAAGTATGTTACAGGAGGAGTTGGCGGTAAGGTCCACAGAATAGACATTCATGCGGATTATAAGAAAGAGCAAGAAGATGGGCAAAAGCAGTCACCAGGAGTAATAAAAGAGTTAACGGAAGACGAAAAGTATGCATTATTTGATGAGCTGATCGAAGAAATGGATGGAGTCAGGTTCCGAATGAAAGAACTGGATATGATTGCAAAGGAAGCAGGCTATGACAAGGAAAAGATTCTGAAGGCATATCAGATCATGATGATAAAAAAGACGTTGCCAGATAATCCTGTAGGGTTTATGATACAGGCAATCAGGGACGATTACCAAGAGCCTTCATGGCAGAATACCAAGAAAAAGAAAAACAGTTTCAATAATTTTGAACAGTCACAATATTATAATCAAATGGACTTAAAGCAGCTGGAATCACAGCTGTTAAGTAATTAGAAAAGAGGTAAATCTATGGATTTTGAAAATAAAGATATCTACGAAGCTTATAAAAATGGGATATTGAAGGTATTATTTGATATCTGTAACAGAGGAAAAATGACCAAAAATGAGGTCATGGACATGGCATTTAATGGATATACGATAAGCGAAGAAGAATTTGAAACAAAATATGAGGAATATCTCAGAGAAATGCAATAAAATTCATTACTCAGACCAGATAGCAGCCGTTGGCTGCTATTATTTTGTCAAAAAACAATCAAATTTAAAAACGATAGAATAATAAAATATAAGATGCTATAATGCAAATACAATCAAAATTAAAAATGATAGATAGACGTTAATATTGTGAATGTAACAAATACATGGTATAATATACAAAAATAGAAAGGAATCATAATATATGTCAATGCGAAAATTGAAACAATTGGGAATGATAGGGTTTACTATTATATTATTGACAGGCTGTGGAATGAGCAAATATTTATATGCCTCAGGAAAAGACGGTTTTACACAGGTGACGACGGTACAAGGTTCGATATTTGAAGTAAATTCGTCTGTAGCCAGAAACGCAACAGCAATAACAAACATATCCTCTGACATGAATTTTGAGGCTGATCAGACATATCTGTATAAAAACGGAGAAGATGAGTATTTTCTGTTCAACATGTCGTCATTTGTAATAGTAGCGCAGAAAGGAACAAAATTTGATCTTTCACTGGAAGACAAAGCAGATACGGTAAAAAGTGCAGGAATACTTGGGGTATGGTTTGTACCTGAGAAAAGAAAGGGACTGGAATATTCCGAAATGACGGACTCGAACGGCGTATATAAGATGGTATCCACGGTAACAGGTCAGGTATCTCTAAATGAGAATCTGTATAATGACTTTACAGGCCAGCTTGCAATCATAGAAGATGGAACGCAGCAGTGGGCGATGTTTGCCGGATGTCTGGGTGAAGATTATACAAAATTGGATAATGCAACACAGGATGTCCTGTCATATATGGCATACACGTTGGATAAAGAGCAGAATGAACCGGTACAGATGGCCGATAATGAAGAAAGCATGTATGTAGTATCCAATAATGACACGGTGGAATCTTCTGTAGAGGAAGAAACGCCATTAGCAGAACCTGAAGTATCAGTAGCCATAAAGGAAGAACCGGAAACAATCATAACTGCTGAAACACAGGAGCAGCCGATTGAAACTATTTCAACCGACATAGTGACAATAGTGGAGGAAACGGAAGAAATAGAAAGTGTTCAAGTTGAACACCGTAAGGAAGAAGGGGAGACTGCACAATCTATTACAGATGAATATTCTACAACAGAAGAAACGATCATAGCTGCAGAGCCTGATTATCCTGTATTGGTTCAGGGAAGAGAGACAATCAAGCTAAACAACCAGAAACACAGAGAAAAAAAGAAGGATATCGTATATGAGTCAGATATATATGATCTTCTGGATCCGGAACAGAGCGGGTATGCAAGTATCATAGTCGGTAACAAATATGAAAAAGTGACGGTTACCTTGGACAAGGTGTACAGGGGAACAGATGCAGAATCCATGCTGATAAGATTCTATGCAAATGGAACAGTGCAGGGAGATTACTTTGAACCGTCACCGGGTACATCCTGGCAGGTAGCGCATTTCATTGTTGATTATGGAGATGTGGGGCTGGGATACCTGAACAGCAAATTCTGTGGAATGGATGGGACCGCCTTAAATTACAGAGGGATCAAATATTCACAGAAAACGTATGATATCAAGATCAGTGATACAGAGTATTACTGCTTTTATGAAGTACCTACGAATTGTTATGAATACGTATTGAGCTTTGGTGAAGGAATACCGGATTCACTAAACACAGATGTTGTATCGGCATACTATCAGATCAAAGAAAAATACACAGGCTGATATTATGGAAAGAGACCAAGAGGATATTTTTTGGTCTCTTTTGTTGTCTACAGCACCCCCACAAAATGACTTAAGAAAAATAATGTTTGAAAATTATGCTGTAGGTGGTATAATATACAAAATGAGATATAAGGAAAGGAAGTGTAAAATTGTCGCAATATGATTTTTTTACAATATTGGCATTAACAGGATTTACTTTATCTTCAATAGGGCTGGTAATTCTGTTGGTCTATAACAAATGGAGAACAGAAAGATTAGTAAGAAGTCCCAATATAAATCGTAACAGAAATAGCTTTTATTTCTTGTTCTGGTGCTTCAATACAATTCCTGGGGTCAATACTGTTTTCCAAAAGGTATTAGAAAATACGGAAATACTCTATCCGGCAGACAGAATGAGCATTAATCAGGAAGCAACGAAATCAATGGCCAAAAGCAGTGGAATTGTGATCATAATGGTGGTTTATACGCTGTTGGTTTCAAGAGGAGACATATGGTTCATTGCAATGGGAGTAATAGCAAGTATCTGTTTCTTTCATAAGATACTGACCGGTACTTATAAAAAAAAGCAAGAGCAATTATTGAACCAGATGAAGGTAATGATTAATCACTTGAAACATCATTACGAGAATAAAGCGATAGTGGAGGATGCCTTAGAAGACTGTATTGGGGAAGTTCCCCACGAAATAGAACTTCACGTAGAAAAAATACATAAGATAATCACTTCGCCTACAATGGAAGCGGAAATCGAAGACTATGTAAATACTTCACCAAACTCGAATATGCTGATGTTACTAATGATCTGCTCTTCATGTAAGATTTACTCAAATGGAGAAAGAAGTTTTTTAGAATCTCTGACCTATCTTGAAGATGAGATTAATCAGGATGTGCTAACATCTATGAAAATTAAAGAGAAGTTTAAGATGACACTCTCTATTTGTCTGGGAACAGTATTTTTTATAAAGCCAATAGAAATATGGGTTAGTAAGTATTTTACCGGTTCAGCAGGTTTCTACAGCAGTATGGCAGGAAAAGCTGTATTAATAGGATTATTTATTATGATATTCGTTCTGTATTTTCTGATAGATGCACTTCAAAATATAGGGCGAAAGAAAATCAAAGAGAGCAGTATTTATAAGAAACTGGCAAATACTGATCCTGTATCAGGACTTCTGAACAGATATATCAATAAGAAATTTACAAAAACAATGAAGCTTGATGAAAATATGAAAGAGATAGGAGATCATACGACGCCTAAAGCCTTTTACTTTAAGCAGTTGGTATTTGCTCTTTTAGGATTCATGTTGGTATTCTCAGGAACTGTAACGGGTATTCTTTCAGAACGAAAAAATGCAATTAATAGTTTTAATAAATCATATGATAATTCTATTGTAGTTGATGAAAAATACAGACAGACTATGGAAGAAACATCTTCCCGTACAGCAAAAAAGTACAAAGGTGTAAGTACTAAGAAACTTGACAGGGATGAGATTGCGGAATATGCAATAAAAGATGGATTAAAAGAAAATTATGCGTATATGGTCGCAGATAAAGTAATAGAGCAGATCGATGAATATCATCAGACTTATTATAAATTCTGGATGCTACTTCTTGCAATAGCAGGGGCAGTAATTGGATTTTACGCTCCAATGCTGTATTTGAAATTCGAGCTGTTTCTTTCAAAGGGGAATAAGAAGATGGAAGTAAGCCAGTTCCAAACGCTGATTTTAATTTTTATGTCATCAGACGGAATAAGGCTGGACACAATACTGGAATGGATGGAGCGGTTTGCGTACTCATTTAAGCCTACTATATCCGAATGCATTATTTCTTTGGAATCAGGTGAAAAAAAAGCGCTTGAAAAAATGAAAAATCAGGAAGAAACATGTGACGAATTTATAAGATTTGTCGATTGTTTGGAAATCATGATAGACACGGATATTCATACAGCATTTAATGATATTCAGGTAGATAGGGCTTATTTACTTAAAGAGCGAGAAATAGAAATGGATAGAATAATTAATGAAAGATCCTCTTTGGCATCTTTATTATCATTAGCACCTGCAATGTTTTTAATTTTTGGATACATGGTCGCACCTATGAGCACGCTTGTAAGTAAGATGTTTTCTCAAATGCAGCTTACTGTTGAATGACGTTAACTTAGATTTTGTAAAGTAATATTGGAATAAATAAAGAAAGGAGAGTCTACTCAGTTTATGGAAATATCACGATGAAATGTTTGCATTCGGTCATAAATGGAGTAGCAAATAAAAAGTATGTCGAAAAATGTAGAAACAATATTATCAGTTTTTGCAGTTGCCTGCTTAACTATGCTGATAATTGCAAAGATATTTAATTTTTGGAATATTGGTTCAGACTTCATGGATAAGGCAGAAAAAAAAGCAACGAATATGGCAACATCTTTCGATGAAGCCGATTACACAAAATATGATGGAGTTGTAGTGACAGGATCAGATGTCAAATCTTTTATTAAGAATCAGATTGATCAGGAAGCAGAAATATGTATAGAAGTAATTACACCTAAGGGTTCAACAACATATCTTTATACAGATGCAACGTTAGCTACAAAATCCACTGCAAATATTGCATCTACTGCAAGTAAGAAAAATGCTGCATATATTAATCCTACTGCATATTTTCTTGGAGCTTGCACAAGGGATGCAACTAAAGCAATTACATATATGAGCTTTACGCAGCAATAAATTACATGCTGCATACGGTATGCAGCATGAGAATGCCTGGAAGGGTTCTGTAAATGTTTTGCAGAATATGAGGTTCGAATCCTTATCATTCTATTTTGGAAGATTGATGAAAGAAAGGAAATAATTTTATATGGAAAATCTTTTATTTAAAAGTATTATTATAGGTTTTGATGCATTTCTTTTTTTTACTATTTTAGGAAGCACTTTTAATTTATATGAAAAAGAGAGACTTTTAAATTCAAAAATAGCAATAAACTGCATGAATAGAGGATCCATTGTATATACGAAAGAGGAGCCAACAGAAAACTCAGATATTATACTCGGCTCGCAGGTCATATCTGAAGTATGGGATTATGAAGGGAATAAACAGGTTTTCATAAATAACACTGATGTAACAAGCATGAGACAAGACATTTCCTATTTATCGAGGGTTTTGTCTATGACAGGAAAATATATTAAGAAATATGAAAATCAGGGTTCGCTTATTCGATATGTAAAATTATAGAGCTGGAGGTTAATCAAATGGAGAATAGTTTAGGAGCAGGATTTTCTTATGCTTTTTCAATTTTAGCAGGAGTATTTCTTACAGTTCTTTTTATATCTCTCGGTTATGATCATCACATCCAGCTCAATTGTGACAGAGCAGTTGAAAAGCTTGTAGATGAATCAAGAGCCAATGGGTATATATCATATCAAAATTATCTTGATTTCAGCAATGAACTTGCTAAAACCGGATACATATATAATGTTACGATCAAATATGAATCAGAAATTGCAGTTCCTTCAAATGACGTAAATGGATATGAAGATACCTATATGGCATATTATCAGGATGAAATCTTGCCATATATGTTTGACGGCCCGGATCAGGGCAGCAATAACGGATATCGAAATTTCCCAATGAAAAATGGCGATCATATCACAGTTAATTATTCTATCAATTGTGATTCGTTTTCCGCTATCATGATAGGATTTATTACGACACACCATCCATATAAAACAATCTATGGCGGTTCTGATGGGGCCGTTGGGAATAATGCAGCTTCTTGATAGGGGGAAGAAAATGGAAAAGACAATAAAAGGAATTCCAATATCGGATATGCTTATCATTCATGATACAACTCCCGGAATTATATCAATATTAATTGTGATAGGAATAATAGCAGTGGTAATAACACTTTACTATACAGTATCGAGCAAGATGGATGAAGCAGACAAAATGAAGAAAAACTATATAAAAATGAAATCGAAAAATATTGAGAAGCCAGGTTATTCCATGGATGAATACTATTCTGACGAGGAAATTGAGAATGCAATTGAAACACAAAGGATATTGGGCAAAAAACACTGATAAAGGACGGACATAATTTTGAAAAAACGCATTAAGGAAAAGTTTGAAAGAATAGATGAGAACAGGGTCTTATATAATGATACTTATATATTATGCAGGAATGGGGATATTATAGCTCCGAGCGGCAGAATTTTAAAAAAATACAATTTTGCGTATCCATATTCCCACGTAACGATGTTTATCGGGGATAAGGTGATCAAGAAAAATGCAGCAATTTTAATTTATAAAGCTTTTTCGGAAGAAGGAACCAGTTACAATGTATATAAGAATGGTATCCAGTTTTTAGATAATGACAGTAATAATACTGCATTTGAAAATCTCAGGGCAATTCCCAAGAGCGTTATCACAAAAAACAGCAGTTATGGAAAACAGTTCAAGCAGAATGTTCTGGATGACTATAATAAAGGGGAACTGTCCATAAGACAGCTGGCAGAGAAATATCAATGTTCATTAGGTTCTGTACAGAAATTCATAGGATTCAATTATCAGCAGGAGTACAGGAAAAGAGTAGCTAATAAAGATTAAGGGCAGTCATGAGGCTGCCTATCATTTTTTACAGGAGGATATGGTATGAAAAAATATTTATATTTGATATTTTCGCTTCTTGCAGTCTTAGTATTATCAGGCTGCGAAATGGAAATCATCGAAGATAAAAATGCAAAATACACGCTTGATCCGGTAGATAAAGGAGCTCTCGTCTCTGATAAATATTATGTCAAGGATGGAACGAAATTCTATCAGATCTATGAACCGGATATGTCCAATAAGAGCGTAGGACTGAGTGAGGACAAATGTGCATGGTTCATCAAAGACGAGAGTCTTATTCCAAATTATTATAGTAATGAATATCTTGCTCAATCATCCCGTCAGGTAAAAATGGATGATGAAATGACACTGGAGCGCTATGAAGATGATGGATATTCTTTTGCAGTGCATGGAGCATATTTCAGTGACGGTTATATAAAATTTAATTACAGCAGCAATGTCATAGAAGAGACCTCAGCTGCAGAATTATTTCAGGATGATACCATAAATGAACTTATGATTGAGACAATAGATGGGCAGCCTGTAACAGCGGATATGATCAATGAAGCCGGTATCATAACAGGACTTGAAAAAGACCGGGAGTATAATATTACGTATTATATGGGTACATATTATAAGAACGGTATAATAAAAGCAGATACGCATTTTCTCAGGTGTTTTGAAGTATTTACAGTCAGTGATAAGACGATCACAAAAAATGGATATATAAGCTTAAAAGTCCAGCCTGATCTGAAGAGTGGATATTACAGGCTTGGGAATAATGGTTTTTTCAGGTATCTTGATTATGTAAAAGGGGATATGGATATCTCAGCAACCGATTTTAATGCTCCCTACTATAATACAAAAGAAGAACTTATAACTGCCAATTCGCAGCAGTTCACCTTCCAGCTGGAAGGAACAACGTCCAATCTGTCTGTTGTGGCCACCTATAATTCTGCATATGCAGAAGATGCAGGCTTAAGCGGGCAGGATAATGTCCTTATGATGATAACAAGCCCTGAAGGCAAGATTCTGACAACAGAAGCTACAGTTGAGGATGGAACATTATCATGCGACATGAGCACTTCGCTTGCCGGGAAATGGACCGTAAATATTATGCCACAGAACCTTCAAATTACAGGTGTCAATATAACTCCAAATGCAGAAGAACAGGAAGCTACCCGAGAAAACTTCGAATTCACAATAGATGAGGCGCAGACTGGGGTTACTGTATCTCTGGAGTATCAGGGAGAAGGCAATGTTAAAGCCCAGGTAATTGAGGAAGATGGTACAAGCCATGATCTATCGCTGGAAAAGGATGATAACAAATATTCTGACACTCACAAGATGGTATATACTTATGCATACATACCTGCAGGTCGATATAAGGTATCTGTATATCATTATCCCGATACTGTGATTAAAGGCATAGATCATTATCTGAACGAGGATGTAAAGCAAATAGATATAATAACTATTGAGGAATGATGAGAACAAAATGATATGAGGTATTGCATGAATGAACGATTAAAACAGATAAGGAAAAATTTCGGATTATCACAAGAAGAATTTGGTAAAAGAATAGGAATTGAATCCTGATCTCACATTTCTTCTCTTGAAAATGATACTCGCAATATTACAGAAAGAATCATCAAAGATATTTGTCGAGAATTCGACATTAATGAAGAATGGCTAAGAACTGGAAACGGTGAGATGATGCGATCTCTTACACGTGATGAAGAAATAATATCGTTCATGGAAAGGGTTCAACGTATTCCAGATGATACGTATGAGAAAAAATTCATAATGATGCTGTCAAAGCTTGATAGAAGCGACTGGAAAACTTTGAAGAAAATGGCTCGATTAATGCTTGAATAGTCAGAAAAAGAGGATTAGATAATAACGTCTAATCCTCTTTTTGGCGTATCCCCCATTTTTATAATGATATCTTTATGTTTCTATTATTCAGTCGATTTTTCAGTATTGCTTATTTTTCAAAATTTCTCACAAGCATCTACCAGTATCTATCACCGTAATAACTATAAAAATTTTTTGTTGCTGTACTATACACAACATGGTATAATATACACAAACGTTGAGTTTACTATACCTTAAAGCAAAGGAGATTTAAGTATGCCAAAAGAATTGAATGAAAATGTAACTGAAGAAAAAAAAGCGGATGCTGCAGCAGAAAATACAGACATTGAATATGAAGCAGAAGTAGACATGGAAGATGACGAGGATGAAGAATCCGCAGAGCAGTCAGGTGAAGATGAAGCACCCAGAACTGACGAGGATTTTAAAAAAGAGGTCCTGCCTGTTGTAAAATCTGAAATCACCGAAGAGGAAGCAGAGGAATTCGCAAAAATCTCGGCATTTGAAGATGCTTTTATGAGACGTAGTATTCAGATTCCCGGTAAGAGGAAAAGACGTGCAACATTTAAAGATGATGAGGCTATTATCGGTGACGAGAATCATGAGATGGATACTCTGGGTTCTGCCAAAAAGAGAGAGTATGATCTTCTGTCAGACTCCGCTAAAGCTACGAAGCCAAAAGTTCTCTGGGGCAGAGTATTTGGTATTGAAGAGTTGGAAATGGCCGGACAGAAGGTTCCTTTTGCAGTCTGCAACCTGATTGCAGAAAAAGCAAGCGACATCAGAACTGATAGAGAGATTCGTTCAGCAATCTATAAAATCCGTATTCCGGCACCTATGTTCTTCATCTATGATGAGGCAGAATATGAAGGTGATGAAGGATATGCCAACCTTAAAAAGAAAATGGATATGCGAGTAGGTTCCGTTGTTGAATTCGTCGTATATAATATCAGCATGGATGATACAGAAGTACTTGCATCCAGGGTTAGCGCAATGCAGATTCTTTCATATGACGCTTATCTGGGCAAGAATAAAATGATCGAACCTGGCAAAAAGGTAAAGGGTAATATCACCTATATTAACCGTCATGGAATTCTGGTTGACTGTTTCGGCGCAGAATTCTTCATTGGATATAACGAACTGTCATGGAGATACATTGAAAACGCTCTGGATCAGTCCGAATTCAAAATCGGGGGTCCTGTTGTTGTAAGAATCAAGAGCATGGAAACGGCAAAGAAAGAAATATTCGGCCATGTGTACCCATACATGAAAGTGACAGGATCAGTAAAGGATGCCTATGAAAATCCAAACAAGATCTACTTTGATAAGTACAAGGAATTCCAGAAGTACAGAGGACAGATTGCATTCAGGCTGCCACAGGGAGCTTATATTGTAAATCTTGGCTCTGAATTTGAGGGAATCAATGGTAACAAGGCAACTTGTATCTGCAAAGCTCCTTCTGATGACTTTGGCGGTCCCGCATATGTAGGACAGAACTGTACGGTTGTCATTCAGCAGAAGAATCCGGAAAATTACAATATCTCCGGTGCGTTTGTTTACAGGGAACAAAAGAAATTTAGCTTTTAATTCACATATAGAAAGGAGATGCAGCAGCCGTTTTTTTATAAGGCTGCTGCAAAAGTATTATGAAGCAGAATAAGAAGATCAAGCGATTAAGTATTTTTATCGTGATTCTTACTTTACTTGTGCTTGCGGCAGCAGGTACTGCAGTTTATCTGAAAATGACATTAAATGACACACAGGATGTACTGGCTTCGGCTCAGGAGGAAATGCAGGCGAACAAAAAAATTGTTTACGTAGTATCTACGGATGATGGATTCGGTATATCCAAAGGCGAGATCCTTCAGGAGAATGTCAATGTAAAAAAGCAGCAGATCTATTCCGGACTGGAAGATTACAACTACATAACAGAAGAGGACATAGGCTCAACAGCAGTCGTCGATATGTATGAAGGAATGACTGTTATGACAAATATGGTCACTCCGCTGGATGTAGCTAATGATACCAGAGAGTATGAGTTGCAGGTTGTAAACCTGATGGTTGATCAGAAGGAAAATGACTATGTAGATATCCGTATTATGTTTCCGGACGGCACGGATTTTCTGATTCTTCCTAAGAAACCTGTTTATAATCTCAATTTGGAAAATTGCGTATTCTGGACATATCTGAACGAAGAGGAAATCTTGCGTATGGCCTCAGCGACCATTGACGCTTACACAATTACCGGTACAAAAATCTACGCAACACGTTACGTTGAAAGCAGCCTTCAGGAACAGGCAACACCGAATTATCTGGTTAATGCTTATGTGCAGGATATGATGGACCCTACAAGTGCTTTCTATGACAATAATCTGCTTACAAAAGCGATAGATACATTAAATGCAGTTGCCAGATCCAATCTGGAAGAGAGACTTGGAAAATTGTCGGATGAGAAACTGGAGGCTGTAGCAGAAGGACATGGCATTGAAGATACAGCAAAGACTTCCGTATTAACAGGACTTGGCCTTGAAGAGAACGGAGAAGATTCCTTCGATGGTAATTACAATGAACCGATGACAGAAGAGGCTGTAACAGAAGAGACTACAGATGTCAATACTGATGCAGCTGTAACAACTGAATAGAGGTAATGAATACATGGAAAATACAAAAATTATATCAATATGTGGGAAGGAATATGGCGACCTGCCATATTTCCTCTCTTTAAAAATTGGAAAGGAAAAGAAGAGAATCATTGTTTTTGATAATTCCATCAGCCATGATCTCTTTTTATCATTTGACCGGATAGATGAAGATGATGATTACATTGAAAGAGGCACAACGGTTTACATGAGAAACAAATCTGTAAATCCGGACTGCTATGAAGCCGTTCTTGGAAAATTTGATGTCGTTATATTCTATCATGGACTTAATCCTAATTATGATTTTCTTGAGATATCAGACAGGGTTGTTGTTCAGACAGACTATATTCCTGTGAATATTCAGGCTATTACCGATCTGACTCAGATGGAGTATCTTGATGATATTCCCAAGGACAAGATATCTCTTATTTATAGGGACAAGATAGGCACTAAGATTTCAGAGGATATTATATCTCAGATGCTCGGATTGCATAACATCGAAAATGAATATGTGATGCCATACAATGAACAGGACTATACGGTGATCCTCAATTTTTACTGGAATGGCTACCAGAAAACAGAAGCGCTCACTAAAGAATACAATTCTATTTTGGATGCTATTACAGGAGACTTATTAGGATTACAGAAGAAAAATGTATTGTCCCGATTTGCTGCCGGTAAATTAAAATTACAGAAAAATGAGGAGGAGATCTAGTTATGCTTATTATTACCAGAGACTTTGATAACAGTACAAAGGATGGTGTAGAAGGCACGGCTCTTCTTTCCTGTGTATCCTGTTTGGGAAAATCCAAAAAGACGCTTGCAATGCAGATGACACCGAAATCTGAATTTACGATTTTAAGCAGTATCAATGGTAAATACATCAATCAGAATCTGCATGATATCTATGCGTTTGAAGATAATGGACTGGATAGCTTATTAATGAAGGCAGAGAGCAGCACTGTAACGGAAGAAACATTAAATGAGACGGTATCTCCGGTATTGGATAAAGAGAATATGCTGGATATTTTAAAACAGTCTGATTATCCAAAAATTCTTGAAGTGTTTTCAGAAAATGCAATCAAAAATATATTGAATTATCTGACGAATACAAAGAACAGGTTATACGATCATGTATATGTCTATCTCCCGCTCGATGATGAAGGACTCTATAAAATAGTAGAACCATATGCTGATACTGAAATACTATTTGTGCCGCAGAAGGCTGTGAATATCGAAAAGTATCTAACTTCAAAAACTTTTGTTGTTTTAAAGGATTATGAGCCGGAATCAAAATATGATATTCAGTTTTTGAAAAAGCAGCTCAAAACGAAACGTATCTATGCCATACCTCATAACGTAGGCTTCCGAGATGCTGTTATTTCTGAAGACATACTTACTTTTGTGCATAAGAACAGAAAAGACATGAAGAGTGATAATAATTTTTCGTTTATCAGTTCAGTTACTAATCTTGTTAGTACTTTTGTTCTTGGCAAAGGCCAGATTGAAGAGAGAATCAAAGAGGAAAATTTCAGAAAGCATCATCTGAATACGATAGAGCAGGGGCATGGACAGACTCCAGAAGCAATGGAAGATCTGCCGGAAAAAGCTATACAACAGGTTAAGGTCACAAAACGCAAGTTCCTGTTTAGAAAAACGGAAACGGATGAAATTATGATCAACTTGAAACATGAAAATGTCCATATGGATGACAAAGAATAAATAAAGAGGGGTGATAATATATGGCTTATAATATTTTTATTATTATCCTTATCTTGGCGGGAATAGGGTATCTTGGGTACCGGTATTACAAAACTCTTACCAAAGAAAGCTCCGATGAATATGAGGATATCGGAGATTCCGGTATGGATATTGAAAGCCTGAGAAATACAGTGGCAAGAGAATTCGCAAATCAGCTGAAAAGTGACTTTAAAGAGCGAAACCAATCGAGGAAAGAATATGAAGCTGCCAGAAGGAAAAAAGCATTATTAAAGGCTAACCTGAAAGAGGCGGCTTATGGAAATGTAAAAGCTAAAAGAGCAATCAAACTTATGATCAGAAACATGCTCACAAGTGAGCAGTTAAAGATCGGAGTCAACGAAGAAAATATCGATGGAATTATTCCATTTAATAACTATGAAGAATTAAGCGACATTGACAAATTTGAGATTGTTACTTTTATTTGTTCTAATAAGTTGATCAATAAAACAACTGGAAAACTCTACAGAAAAGCAGGATTTCTTGCAGCTCTGAAAAAATATGATCTCCTTAAAGCAGTGCCTGTAAAGGGAGAAATGATATATGACTTTACTAGCCAGAAACTGGATTTCCTTTATAACGAATTAATAAAAGAATATCCTCTTGATTTCAATTCAAAATTGGAAATACTTACCCAGCGTGTGTTCGAAATGTATAAAGGTCTTGGTATTGTTGATATCTTATTCGAAACAAATATTGATGAAGTTGCTGCCGGTCTCTCAGGTATACCTAAAGGAAGTTATGAGATAGAAACGGAAGGATTAGACGCTTTATTTTCATACCAATCAGTATGGTGTATTTTATCAGGCAACAAGACCAGATTTTCTTGTCTTGATTTTGGATCACAGCAGGAGTTGGAAAGAGTTGTTACCAATATCTACAAATATGGTGCTAATAAGACGTTATCTAAAAAGACTGGTTATGTCATTTCAACTATGAATAACGGATCACGTGTCGTCGTATGGCAGCCCCCTTTTGCAAACGGTTATGCATTTATCGCTAGAAAATTTGATTCAACAGAAAGCATAGCGCCGGAAAATCTGATCAAAGGGAAAAATAATATTATTCCAATTACTCTAATGAAATGGTTCATTAAAGGAGAAAAAACAATTCCCATTACAGGAGATCAGGGTACAGGAAAGTCAACAATGCTTAAATCTCTGATACGATTCATCAATCCAAATTTTGCTATTCGTGTTCAGGAAATAGCAGCGGAACTGAATCTTAACTATTGCTATCCAAACAGAAATATTGTGGCTTTTCAGGAAACAGAGCATGTTAAATCACAGGAAGGACTAAATCTGCAAAAAAAATCTTCTGGAGATGTAAATATTATCGGAGAGGTTACGGAGGCAATTCAGGCAAATTATGTTATACAGACATCCATGATAGCATCTCGTTTTACAATGTTCACAGGACATCATAAAACAGCATATGACTTAATAATGGGATTTGCAAACAATTTGCTTGATCCTGTATGCGGTATTTACAGGGAGAAGAAGGAAGCCGTAGAGATGGCTGCCAGAGTATTGAATATAGATTGTCATCTGGCTAATGTAAAAGGGAAACGTTTTATGGAGCGAATTACAGAGATTATACCTGATTATGATTTCAGGTATCCTACTGATATTGATCCTTTAAAATACACCCACGAAGATGATGAGAAAGAATATTTCAGAAGAATGACTGACAGAATTCCTTTTACCACAGTGAATCTTATGAGATATGACATTGAAAGAGATGAATTCATACTCGAACATCTTCCATCTAAAAAAATGATGGCAGAGATTATAGAGAAGTTGGATCGAAAAGAGGAAGCAGAATTCAAAAAAGATATGAAGATGCTTGTGGAGATTGCGAAGCAAGCTAAGAAAGAGCGTGAAGCAGAAGCTCTCAGGACAAAACGCAATGAGAGTATGGGTAAAGCCAAGAAGAATATGGAGAATTTCCTCGATCCGGACTTTTTCGAGGATATTGTGGAACCTCTGGATGAGCTTGACGGGGAACCGCCCTGTTCCGGAAACTTCCAGCCAGCATATTAATATTAAGAGAGGCAGAAATGTCTCTCTTTTTGTGTTCAAATTGAATAAAAAGGCGTTTTTATGGGGAATTATATGTTCCGACAACAAAAAAGTGTTATTATAAAGAAAAATTTCAAAAAACAGACAAAATATAAAATTATTGAAAAATTTTTTACATATATAGATAAAGGAGGAATGTAAATTAAATGTAGACAGCAAATTAACCAAAATACATAATACAAATAAAAAGAAAGGATCAATTCATGGACAAATCAAATAATAATAAGAAAGTTAAAAGTAGTAATGAACAAATTAATATGCTAAACAATAGTGAAAAAATGGAATTATTTTCAAAATTGATCGGGCTAATGGCAAGCATAGCATGTATAGAGAATCTAATTGTTATTGGATTGTCATTATATTTAAAAAAATTTATGCCAGAACAAAAGGAACAATTAAATAAAATAAATGTAATACTTTCATTTCTACTTCTGATATTATTTTTGGGTTTTCTTACAAATAAATTTAAAGAATTGTATTGGGAATTCCTTTGTAAGCATAAAAGAATATCAGATGTGCTGGATTTTACTTCTTTAATAGGAATTTTAGTACAAATATTTAATAATTTTGTATTTAATAAAGACGAACATTTTTACTATCTTCTAAGCTTTATATTAATTTTTGTTTTTATTATACTAATTTTTGCAATGATTATTATTTGTGAAGAAGAAAGCAATAGAACAAATAGTCTAATACAAGAAAGCACATACGAGAAAGTTTATGAATTAAAAAATATACTAACCGGTTACCTTAAATGGGAGGACAATTCAATAAAGGCAAAAACATTACGCCGTAATGATTGGAAGAATCTTATCAATTTTGCTTTAGGAAATCGATACTCAGAGCTGAAAGACGAAAAGTCTAAAAAAGAAATTGAGAATTTCCTTGGTAAAATAAAGGGAAATAGTATGGAAGATCTCATAGAAAATTATCGTGATTATGAATTCCAATCTGAAGAAGAAGCGGTAAGGTATATTGAAGATACAGTTGAAAAACTAAAGTTAATACTTCAAACAGAAAACACGAATACTGTTGAGGAATTAAAAACAATACGTCCATCACGAAATAAGAATTCGTTGAATGGCATCCGTTTCGATTTCCGATTTGGAATACACTTTAGAAAATAACGCATTGCAACACCATATATCTTGGAGTATCCGTATCCTTATCCAGGAAAAGGTTTGGAAGACTCAATTCCTTTTTTCATTGTCAGAATATGAATATATGTTATAATATATCTTGGCAGTATCATTGACGGTGGACGGTTGCCTGTATCGCTGGAATGTAGATTCCAAGAACTTCCTCGAAAGGAGGTTTTTGTATGGAAAATATACGAAAGGATAAAGGCTATGTACATAACATGGGCAGAGCTGATCCAGTTCTGTATCCTCATGGTTGCAGTTGCAACATACTTCAAAAAGAAGTAGTTTTTGGACATAAAAATAACCGCCCCAAGCCTCGCAAACTTAGCGGTTATTTTTAGAACTAACTAACTTACAGGCAACCGTTCATCGGTACTGCCTTTCTATAAATAATATAGCATTATCTTTTGAATAAATCAAGAGATATCCGAGAGATAAACATGCAACGTAATAAAGCGTAATAAAAGCTGTTTCTGAACTTCATCCAGTTGACAGTAGAGGAAGGAAAATAGTATTATTGAAATAACAGATAAATGCTGAATTTTCAATGAATATTCAGTCAGCATATTTTGAAAAAGAATGAAACAGGAGAGAGCAAGATATGAGTTTTTTGGCATATAATGAGAATGGTGAGCTGCAGGAATATGAATCATATAATGGAATTGTAAAATGTTCCCACTGCAATAAGGCATACAGGCAGACTGTAGAAGATCAGGTACCAGGCTTCAGGGATAAGTCTTATGATATTTGTCCGTATTGCAATGCAGTGAACCGGAGCAGCATGGAAGAGGAATATTTTAATTCAAAATTGCAGGATAATGAATCGTAGGAGGAAATTGGAAACGAAGAAAATGTTCCCTAATGGCTGCCAGGACTGGGGAGTATCCCTTGGTGCTTATGAAGGGTGAATTGACAGTTTTTTATATAATGGTATAATACACTCAAATAACAGAGAAACAACCAATTTTTCATTTTGAGAAAGTGAGGTACAAATATGAGTAGATTTTCAAGATTTACAAAAAAAGCGCTTGCTATCGTCATGTGTGCTGCTGTAGTAGCAACAGGTACTATCGTGACAACTGAATATAAAGCGGATACTGTAACAGCAGCATACCAGTCAAAATTGGATGCTGTATATGCTGCAAATCCATATTTTGATAAGAACGTATTTGCCGCCGGTACAGCCTATGCACCAGTAATCGAGGCAGCATATGATTCAGGGGCATCTTTACGAGATTTCATGTTTAATGTCTATGTGAACAACAGTACGTATTATCCGACTCCAGAATCATTCTTTTATTCAACAAAACCAACAATCACGCTGAATGCGGCTACAGGTGTAGTAATGTACCAGGATGATTATGCGAACTGCATGAGATACCATAATGGTGAGATGGCAGCCGAGGTTGCTTTCTATCAAACAATGCTGGATTCCGGGATCTTCACGGAAGTGTTAAGGGAGATGGGCAGCAACAGCTATTACTCAGGGATTGGACTTGACTGGACGCAGGCGATCAATAAGAGAACTGCATATATGACGGCACTGGGGTATGAGGCGAAAGATATTTATGTGTTTGCTCCATCGAAGACAGTTAAGGGATTGGAATGGTATGTTTATAGTGATTGTAGGACACATAAGAACTTGTCTTGGTATGTTACCGATAAAGAATCTGAACCAGTAAACAAATTATGTAATATTCTAAGATCAAACCATTCTAATGTGATGTTTACGTCTATTGGTTATGCGGCTTGTAAATTAAAAAGAGGTATGGAATATCTTGATAACTTATATGTAATTGGAACTTCAATTCAACCATGCGTAGGAAGTAATGTGGGAGGCAAGGGATCATATGAGCCAGATTGGAATTTTATATATCCATATGTAAATAATGTTGACCAGGGTGCCTTTGGTATTGCAACCTCTCCATATACTATGGATATGATATATAATAATTTATAATTGTCAGTCCTTTTCTGGAGGAATTGATTATGAGTAGATTTCAATGCTATTACAAATGAAAGAAAAGGTGCTACCGATAGACGGTTAGTCTCCGAATTAATAACGATTAAGAAAACAACCGCTTCAGTTTGGTAGACAGGGGCGGTTATTTTCGTATTAAGAAAAAGTAGAATTTTGTCAAAGCTAGGTGTATAATAATATTATATCACTAAGAGGAGGATTTCTGTATGAAGTTATTCGAATATGCTTATTGTGGAAATTATAATTCTACATTAGCTAATTTGGCAATGCTATCTCCAGAAAAATGGAGCTTTGGCGATAAAAATGATAATAGTATCTTAAAAAGTTATGTTGAACATACTTTTAGTAGGCTTTACGAAGAAAATAAAATTCTTGAAAGTGAAAATTATGCAATTTTTAATACCGGATTATTTGATGAATATTATAAGCCTATATGTGCATACTTTATAAAAAACACAGTCCCTGATCGCCAAAAATGGTATTTGGATGGATTCTATACAGAATATCAACTAATCACTATGAAAGTGATGGACATGCCGGAGAGAGCAAATTATTTTGATGATCCTTCAGAGCTGGTTTTTGATACACATTTAGATATTGTTCCTCAATATGATCACATTTTTGGTGATCAGGAAAATATTGAACGATTGCCAGCAGGAATTAGGAATAGTGCTATGAGAGTACAATTGTTTGATGGGGCTATTGGAACTGCGAAGAGAATGTTGGAAGCAAATTATAAAACAGCAATTCCTCAGTTTTACAAAGGGAAAATGCAATTATTAGTTCCTATATGTTTGCAGACGCCTAATGTGCCAGATTTAGCATTGACATGTATGAAAACTGAAGATAAAAGAAAGTATTTAGGATGCACGTGTTTGACGCTGGAAATGGCCTATAACAATGCCAGGTTAATTGCCAAACCAGAAAGTAATTGGCTACAGGCGTAAAAAGTTGTTGACTTTGTTTTATTAAGATGTTATCATGGTTTTAGTAGATGAGTATGAACCCTCTACTGTTTGTTATTTTTACCATGGACTATATTGGCATGGATTATGTTTTTTATTATGTATTTTAAATGGGAGTTTGATATTAGTTCAAGCTCCCATTTTATTATTATTATTAAAAGAGCCCTGTGCTCTTTTTTTGTTTCTAAAATTTGACCTTTCATTGCTACGTGGTATAATATACACAGAATATTAGTGTACAAAGGAAGGAGACCACATTGAAAAAAATTATCTTTATTAATTGCAGTATTTACTATAAGTTTGATGAGCTGCATTACCGCTGTAGCTGCTGACTGGGTGATCACGAATTATTCTACGGTAAGAATATAATATGCATATTCTGTAAGTCTTTTATATGTCCTTTCATTTCGCTGCGAGCTAAATAATAAATTTTATTGGCTACAATATCAGCAGCACGAACAAGTAGTTTTGCTTGAGAATTGCAATACTCAAGTTGAACATCTTTCATGTTTTGAAAAATAGGGGGGTAATAGGTATCATATTTATAATTATAGGTTCCTAATTTGAATTCCTGCTCTAATGATTCTTTTAATTCATATCTCCCATTTGTAGCAGTAGTATGTTCATCAACAAAAAAATATATTCTTTCAATATCGTAAGGGTTAATAATCCCTTTTTGGATAAAATTCTCAAATGCTCTTTTCACTGCTATTTTATAAGCGTAATCAAGATACCTTTGCTTGTCTTTTTTACTTAAAAAAATTCTATCCAGGACATTATTTTCATTGATAACTACTCCAAATTTATAGCACCCATTTAATGATCTGTACAATTTCCCTTTTTCTTTATTTGTAATTTGAGTTGCTTTTAATTCGTATTCATTGGCAACGCCTTTAGTTTTCCGGAGAGTTTTTTCAACACAGGAGTATTTTCTTGACCATATTTCCTTATCTTCTGTACCAAGAAGGATTAATCCTCCGAAAACAAAATAATCATTATGTTCTTTATCAAAAACTCCAGATTCATCTGAGTAAATATAAATATTCATTTGTAATCCTCAACCTTTGTAAAGTAAAAAAGCCACCTCAATGAGGTGGCCTCATGATCGACGATATTACATATCGCTTAAACGCAAATTCGATATCATGAGTATACAGCGTATCTCTACCTGCAATTATATTATATGACAATCTTTAGAAAAATGCAACAAAAATACTAATATATTTTTATATAAATGATACAATTCATCTGATAATTTCTATAAAAGAGTTTTCTGTAGAGATACTGTATTATTGAGCACTATTTGACCTTTTGTTTTTATATGGTATAATATACATATTAAAAATATGAAGGGAGAATATTGTGAAAAAGAAACTTTTTATATTAATAGCGGTATTCATTGTAAGCTTAATGAGCTGCATTACCGCTGTAGCTGCTGACTGGGTGATCACGAATTATGATTCATCAGCAAATGGAGTGCAGTTTGGTTCGTCATTTGATAAGGACAAAATGATGTTCACATTGAAAGTATCAGCCAATGCCAGAAAAAATGATGACGCATACTGGAGAACCCTTGGCTTCCATATGAGCTGGATGCCTGATGTAGCCAATATGACCGTAGACCACAGTACGGATATCATTGTTCCCCTCAGATGGTCTGAACAGGAAGGTGGAGCATGGAACGATGACCGAAATTTTTATGGTGGCGGTGATAAAACTAAACCTGGGGATGATACGGGATATACTGTAGATCAAAAATATTATAATTTGGTTACTATGGATCAGCAACATACTACACCGTATTATTCAGTAGTATTCGAACAGAATTATAACGGCTCCCAGTACACCCAGGATACATTTCAAATTTCCCTTACTTACCTTATGGAGCTTGCTGCAGTCCAGAACCCGGCAATGGCAGCCCATTTGCAGGAAATGGTTGATGCTTTTTCTGCAGATGAGAGCAGCCCGGCTTCTAATTTTGAAGGGGGTCTTTGGTTCAATGCAATCCTGACCTGGTATCAGGATGATGGTGGTGCGACATCCGGCTGGTGGGGCAGACTGGAGAATAGCGGAGGTACTACAGGCTGGTGGAAAAATATATTTACCCCAAGTGGACTGGTTGTCACTTATGATGATATTAATGCCGGAGCAGATTCGACAACACCTAAATCCAGTACGATCACAATCAATAAGACCGATGTAAATGGTGTACCAAGAAGCAAGGTCGTCCGTTCTGCAATGATAAAGACCTATTTCAACTTGCCAATCATCTTTTCGCATCAGCAGGTTATTGATCCCCAGGATGTGATTCAGAATTCAAAGGGATATGTAACAGGTAAGGCGAAACCGGATTTTTATACCTATAACTATTGCACTGATGGAAAATTCAGGATTGGGGGAACGGATGGGAATGGGAATCTGAATGCCATCCCGTCATATGAGAATCTGACAAATGGATATGAAGCGGATGAACTATACGGTCAGGCAGATATTGTCCGGCGAAAGATAACAAACCAGTGGGAGTTCAAGGCTAACTACAGGGAAGTAATCCCGGCACATGATGAACAGTCGGACGAAGATGAGAACGGAGACGGCATTGTAGATACGAATGACAAACGTCATATCCCAGAGCAGATCAATGAAGGAGAGCTGGACCATTATACGGTCACGCGAGAGGCTGCTTACTGGTATATCAATGATGCCAGATTTTATGTGCTGAATAACGTGGAAACGGAAAATGAAGTATTCCCATATAGAAGCGTTACAAGCGGAAGAGGAAAAGCTGCAGTAAATAAGTGGAAATATCTGAGTGACTGCAATGATAGTGTCGGAAACGATACACAGATTATCTGTGAGGTCAATGGGGTTGATATGAGTACGATATCCACGAATGATGCAAAACAGGCATTTGTGGCAAGCAACACGTATCATATCAACTGGAATACGATCTGGATATCAAAGCTGGAAAGTGGAACTGCTGTCAATGATTATGGGACAATCCATAAATCAAGGGCTGCTGCGCAGTCTGAATTCAATGCGTGGGCTTCTGCTCAAGTGCCACAGGATCAGATCCAATCAAGGAATGATAAATTGGAAATCAGACTGAAGAATGGCTCTGATAAAGTGTATATGCATAACAATTATTATCAGGCAAGTAATTGCCCGATAGATATTAACCAGACAGATTCATTCTTTGAATTAACGGATACAGCAGCTGCAAATTCCTATGGCAGTGACGTAAATGAGGGAACCGGACTCATACCGGCTACAACAGCCAATGGAGAGTATTACACTACGATTAAGGCATTTTATCAGAGAAAGATCGTAATGCCGGATGATACAGTATGTGTCCAGTTTGAAAAAACATCCGCAGATACGCAGCCGGTTGATCCTGAAACCGGAATCACAGACCCTGCAATCATTGGAAGAATGGATAAGAGAATCTATGATCATAATGATCCATATGGAATCAATTATCAGGAGAATGAACCGGTCAGAGTCCATACACCTACGGTAGGCTCATTCGAACTGCAGGATCAGGACAGAAACAAGCTTGACCCGTCCGACACACACCAGCTTGTGCAGAATGATATATTATTGGACGGTAAGCTGTTCACCACGCCTGTCAACCGAAATGTGGATGCAGAACTTTTACTGGATGGTACCTACAATATACATTTCAATCCCGGTGTTCATCTTGAACACCTTGGCTATGATGCATCACAGTTGACGGATACACTCTATGATAAATATTGTGCTTTCAAACAGGCTGCATTCCCTTTTGCTGTTCAGGTCAATGGTGTAGTGTATGAACCTTCAGACAATAACATCATAGATGGCATCCAATACACTGACTGGATATACATAGATCATTTCGACCAGGAGTATTACATTCCTACATGGGCAGTTGAGAAAGGAGATCATGTTATCCTTATCAGGGTAGCTCCTATCAATGTTGTAGATCAGAATGGCGTTGTACATATTGACGATGACGAATGGCTGAAGAATCAGACATTCGAAGGGAAGCCTCTCTATAATTATGTATCAACGTATTCCAATACCGTACAGCTCTCTGGAATCATTTATGATTTTCAGGCAGTGGGCGTAACCAACAGGGATGAGTTTATTGGTAAAAATCCGGATACTGGGAAGAGCTGGGGCTTTGGAGCTGATGCACAGGAGCTGGCACTTTGTCCTCTCTATCAGGAGAAAAAATCCGGCTTGCTGAATCGGCTGGGAGGCACATCGGTAAGATACACTTACAATGGAATGCTCAATAACAACTGGGATGAAATAAATACGCTGCCATTTTCGAATTCCAGATCGCAGTATTATAAGGGATTTGGATATCTGCGAAAGGGAGATACGTTTGCTTTCTCTGTAAAAACGATTGCAAATCTGTCAGATTATCAGGGTGATTACCTTTATATCATTCCTACATTCCGGTATATCAGCAAGAACGGACAGGTCAATGATGATGTTACTGTCTACTACCAGAAATTTACTGATGATGGATATGAGCTTATTCCATATGGCTCTGATCAGGACCGGAACAATGTCCGTAAGGTGAAATTATTTGATAATATGTTTAATGGGTCATATAATTATAAGCTGTATGATTTTGACCGTACTGTATATCAGGATGATGTGGAATTCTCAGTACAGCAGGATGGCTGGACGGGTTCAACGGACGCTTATCTGCAGAGGGAGACAGAATCTTATATCCTTTCCGCAATTAAGCTGAACAGTCAGTTAAGGCTTATTACGGGCAACCTGACAGAACTGGCAATGAATGCGGATAATGATGTGACCAATCTGGTGAACATGACAACAGGTACTGTTGACGTCGGTGATGATCCGGTAACAGGAAAAGTAACGGCGATATCACATTTATACGACCTTACCGAGACTAAAGAACCGGCAATGTGGAAGGAGTTCCGCAATTCCATGCAGACATGGTACGGTGAATACTTTATTCCGAACCAGTTATATGTGACAGATAAGGAATTTACAGCAGACGCAGACGGTGATGGAGCCGATGAGACATATTCAAGTGTATGGGATTATGCAAATGAAAAAGGATATGTTGATCTGAATGAAGATTTCTTTAAAAAAGACGGTTATCTTGTGATCAATTTCCAGATATACACATTTAATAATGATAAATCACATCTGGCGTACAGTGGCAGTAATGGAGATAACATGTGGACGATCCAAGGGCAGCCGGATAAAACAACCATCGGGGATCCCAGTGTAAATGAGGAAATCGAGGTACCTGTAAGGCCGGGAGACGTTGCTATAGTGGATTTGGAGACATCTGCTTATGATGGCTGGACGGTTGGAACAAACAGAATTAATTAGCAAGGAGGGGCTTACCCCTCCTTTATTTTATATGGTATATCTATTCCTTTTTCGCAAGAAAAGTGTATAATATAATTGTAATTTCTATTGATTGATATGTTATGTCATTACACTGAGTATAATGATGAAGGAGGAACTATATGAATGATATTGTTTCAGTTGGAGTAGGTTTATTATCAAATATTTTATCAAGCGACACATATCAGAAAATACAGGATTGCGAATTTAAAAATAAAATAAAAAAAATTGCAGAATCTATAGATGAAATTGTAGATTCCATCGCTGACCCTGTTCATAGAGATTATATACAATGTAAATTATTAAACTATTTAGATTTTAATAATGATATTTATGAAAAAGATCAAGAGTATAAAATTGAAAAGTTTATAAGAGATGCTCCTATATTTATTAATAAAGAAGAGAAGGAAAAAATAGCTGACTGCTTTTCTATTATAAATAGTGGATTACAAGAATCAATTAGTAAGGAAAATGTAGTTATATTGAATGAACTAAAGTCATTAAAGTTGGAGTTATTAGAAGCATTGAAGAAAAAGAATGATGATTCTATTAATTCTAATTCGGAAAAAATAAAGAATAATCAAAAAGAAGACTACTTAAAAGTATGGAAGTCGGTATTATTTTTAAATAGAGGAGAAGCTAATAGTAAAGATCTTACACTTGAAAACATATATGTTGTGCCAGAATATCAAGAATACACATATTCTAATGGTAAGTCTGAGATGTTGGATGGAGAGGCACCTCTTGAAACTGTAATTTATAATTTTATAAATAATGAAAATAGAAAAGGATTAATAGTTTATGGAAGTCCAGGGATTGGAAAAAGTTCTTTGGTCAATTATATTGCAGGAAAGGAAAATAATTTTAATATTCACGGAAAAAAGTTTATCTATATAGGAATGCAGTATTTGGATATTGATGAAATTCAAGATAAATCTCTTTTGGCTGCTATTGTAAAATTTTTGGAGTGTACAGAAAAAGATTTAACAAACAGTATATGTATATTAGATGGATTGGATGAAATACAATCAGAAGTGAATCTGAATGAAATAATAGGGAAATTTTTGTTGGTAATACCTAAATATAATATGAAGGCAATAATTACATCGAGAGATAATATTATTAAATATAGTGATTTAGGAAACCGGGTTACAATATTAAAATTAAAGCCTTTTTCATCAGAAAACATAGAAAAATTTAATACAAATTATAAAAAATATCAGGATATTTCATTCGATCCAAATGAGGTAAAAGGTAAAAATTTAGATGTATTAGGAATTCCTTTAATGCTGTATTTTGTACATGCTTTAAATTTAAAAATGAGCGATACGCAGGATAAATGTAGACTATATGATAAGGTCTTTTCAGGAATTTATGATAAATGCAGAATAGAGTATTTGGACGTCAAAGATAATATAACCAAGGAATCAAACTATGGTATGCCACTGATTAGTGGAGTATCGGAGCAAATGAAAATTGATTTTGACAAAATAGCAAAATTAATTGCATATGAAACTTTTAAATCAGACCGAGAATTGCAGGATGTAAAAAAAATAAAGAATTTACTTGCTATGAGAGATGATATAGATGAAATGAGCAAAAAAAGATACCCTATAAGTAACTTTTATAATACAAATAAAAATTATATTAAATTTGTACATCGTTCATTTTATGAATACTTTATGGCACAATATTTGTACTCAATTATCTCTGAAAATATTGATTCTGTAGATAAAATGGTTAATAATCTTATACCTGTAATAAAGGAGAACTATATTAATGATGAAATTAAAAGCTTCTTGATATACAAATTAGAAGGTAGTAATAAAAAATATAAAAAATCAGCTTGCTACACTCAAATGGAAAAAACCACAAATAAAATTCTAAAAAATTGCGAAAAATCGTATAAAGATATAGAAAAATCCCATATATTTTATAATATTTTATGTATATTTGGTATCTTCCATCAAATTAACGGACAGGGTAATTATAAACAAATATATAAAACTAACCCGTCTCTATTCATAACACTATTATCTGTTTACCAAATTTATAAAGGTAATGAATGTGGAAACCTTGATTTACGATATTTAAATTTTAGTAAAGGAAATTTATATGGGGTAGATTTTTCTGACTCTGATATGTCCAATTGTTTGTTTAATGATGCAGGGTTAAACTATGCGCAGGTTAATTATTGTAATATATTTAATGCTCAGTTTTCAAGATCATATCTGAACATGGCAGCGTTTATGGGTTCTCATATAAAATCTGTAAAATTTAATCATTGTAATTTATTTTTTACAAATTTTTTAGAAACACAACTAGATTGTTGTGAATTCAATGAATCGGAACCCCCGATTGTTTTATTATTAGATAACAATAATTACAAGGATGTAGACTGTTATTTGGGAGATAGTTATATTTGGCATGATTTCAGAATGATAGAAAAATATTCAGACAAAATAGATAAACAGGAATAAAGATGTTATATTTAGATTTTTGTATTATTTAGCCAACATGAAAATAGACCTTTCTGATATTGCCTATAGGAATCAAAAAACGGTATTCCATAATACGCAGATTTCTTTTTTACCAAATGTTGACACTTATCATCAGTATGGTATAATATACTTAACAGGTGATTAACCTGAATCCTTTTCTTGCAAATGTAATATGTGTGGAAAATCCCCAGAATATAGGCACTGGGGATTTTCCATTTTCTGAGAGAATAAGCATGAGAATTGTGGAGGTATCAATCATATGGAGCCAAGACCATATCAGCAGGAATGCATAAGCATTGTAGACAAGACAATTTCAGGGAGGCATGTTATTGCAGTGGCTACCGGCCTTGGAAAGACTTTTATTTTTTCAAGATTCAAAAGGTATGGACGTACACTGATTTTGTCTCATCGTGATGAGCTTGTAAGGCAACCACAGAAGTATTTTGAAGGGGTTGCCTTCGGGATTGAGAAAGCAGATGAATATGCCACAGATGAGGATATAGTATCAGCAAGTGTGCAAAGCTTTTATAAAAAATCTCGGCTTGAAAGGTACTCTCCTGATTCATTCCATACGATCATAGTTGACGAATGTCATCACTGTGTCTCTACAAATAAAGAATATATGGATATTCTCCGGTATTTTTCGGGAGCAAAGAGAGTGATTGGTGTTACAGCGACTCCTACGAGAGGCGATAAGATCAGGCTTGATGATGTATTTGACGACATTATCTTCAGCAGAGATTTAAAGTGGGGCATAGAAAACGGATACCTTTCTAGAATCCGATGTATGCAGGTACAGGGTAAATTTTCTTTACAAAAGATTGAAAAGAGAATGGGTGATTTTGCTGTTGGCGCATTAGGAGAGATCATGCAGGATATCAATATGTGTGCAATGGTCGCAAAATCGTACATTGATTTATGTTATAGTAAAGGAAGACATACCCTTATATACACTGTAAATGTTAAGGCATGTACAAACACACTGAACGCAATCCGGAAATTGCTGCCAGAAGATAAGGACTGCATTCAGATGATTACAGGGGAAACTCCGGCGATTGAACGTAAGAAAATTCTTTCTGATTTTGCTTCAGGAACCGTAAAATGTATTGTAAATTGTATGGTTCTGACAGAAGGAACAGATTTGCCCATATGTGACACCATATTAAATGCAAGGCCTACTTGTAACGATTCTCTGTATCAGCAGATGGTAGGCAGAGGAACCAGATTATATAAGGATAAAGACTATGCACTTGTAATAGATATCATACCTGAGGACGGTTCTTGGAAAACGAAAGCCTTGTGTACAGCACCTACACTTTTTGGAATAGATCCATCCCTGTTGTCTGATGCCGAAGCAGAAAAGCTGCTCAATACTGACCTTCTGGATGCCTGCAAAGAATACTCCAATGTGGCAGCAGAGAAAACCAAGTCATTGAAACTTTATATTTCATCAATTGATAGATTTATAGAAGAGAGAGAAGAAATCATTCAAAGTGTACATAAGGACAAATTTAATTTTCATGATCTGTATGAAAAATTTTATGAATTTTATCATCCTGAAAATGAAAACGCAATAGACTTTGGGAACCTCTATGTTGAACAGAATCCTGATGAAAGACGCAGATACAGGATAAAACCGAATTGGTCTGATACCATATATATATCAGAACCAGATATTATGGGAATGTCAGAAATAGAAATAAATATCAATGCGAATGTGAAAAAAATATATCAAGGGAAAATGAAAATTGAGGACGCTATACAGATGGCAGAAAATTATTGTATACTCCAGCCTGAATTCCAGGCCTATATGTGGAATGTGGAACGAAGATCGGAGTGGGGAGGAGAGGAAGTTACTGAAGCTCAGAAAAGCAAAGTAAGAAATGTATATAAAAAAGATTGCATGTGTGGCAGATACTTATCTTCCATGGTCATGAAAGGACTGACAAAATTGGAAGCAATCTCCCTGATCGATTATGCAGTGCAGTTAACAGAAGCAAGAAAGGAAAGAGAACTTTATGGATCGAAAGGAACGGAAAAAAAGGCAACAATAGAGAAAAAAGAGCAGACATTTATATTAATGCAGCAGAATAATGGAAAGCTGATACAGAGTGATGAAGCGTTTGAAAAGTTTGCAAATGATATCAATTTAGAAGCTTCGAACCGTAGACAGCAACAGGAAATATACAGATCAAGTATCTGGAATAAGGCTATGGAGATAAAAATAGAGAAGATTATAAAAAATAACGAGCCTGTATCAGATAAGCAAAAATATTATATATCTCTGATGATTAAGGATTTACAAAGTAACGGATATTATTTTGACCGAAAGATTACACATTATAAGGAGATGACAGTAGCTCAGGCAGCCATTATCATAACAGTTCTTAAAAAAATAAAAGGATTGCCATCAAGCAGAGACAAGCGCACTGTATTTCGGATGGCTGAACTGCAGGAGCAACTGGCGGGAATACAGGAAAATGACGCAGATATCAATGTAATCAAATTAACTCCGATAGAATGGCAATAATAATGGAAATTAGTTTCGCAATTATTAAAATATGGTATAATAAATTTTTGGCAGATATTTAATTCATTTATCCGTATCGAAATTGATATCCGCTATATGGTTTTTATGTATCTTTCTTAAGACGCAGCTCCGGGACAAAAGCTGCGTCTTTTGTATTCAACCTCTTGCAGCATATTATAAATATGGTATAATATTTTTTGTAAAGGAAATGAGTTTTACAGTCAAAATTCATTTTTCCCTTCTTGTTTGTGTTTGGGCGTGGCTATGGCTGCGCCTTATTCTATAATAAGGTTGGTGTATATGCTTCCGATAAAAAATAGCTCTTTTATATATGCAGGTTCAATGATGAACGACCATGGAAAAACAACGTGGAAGATCGATAAAAAAAGCAAAAGTATAAAATATACTGCGCAGATACTCAAGATTGTAAAAATGAGGCAGGATAATAAAATATATCGTAATTCTAATCCATTACAGGAAAATTTTGGAGAATACCGGATTAACAGCAAAATATATTTCAGTGAAGAAAGTGGCTCAATCTGCATTATAACGAAATATTATGGCAAGAAAAAGATGTTTTTTATAAATTTCGATGACATAGTGCTCCTATAACATTCGTATTAAACGAGGATATTTTATGATAAGAAAAAGAAAAACAATAACAATAACTTCCATACTGATCATATCATTACTTCTTTCTGGCTGCAAAACTACAGAGATAATCAATAATAAGCTGGATTTCTATAGTTCAAACAGGAGTCAGAGCAGTACCACTATTCAAAAATCAGCTGAGGAGTTAGAACAGAAGGAAGAGAACTCCATACCAAAATATATACAGGGCAAAAATATCAAATATTATGCTTTTGAGCAGCTGAATGAAAAACAGATATCTTTATACCAGGATATCTACAGCGTGATAGAAGGGCAGTCAGAGGGAATGACTTTTGACGCTTCAGAGTATACACAGGAAGATATTGCAGATATGTTCAGAGCGGTTATGACCGATCACCCGGAGCTCTTTTATACAACATCATACAAGCTGGTAAAAAATTATAAAAATGAAGAATTGATGTCCTTAAAATTTGAACCTATATATGACATGAATCAGGATATTGTATTTGATTATAAAAAGAAACTGGCTACTGTCGGAGGAAATATTCTTGGAACCACTCAGAATATGGGAAATGATTATGAAAAAATAAAATTCTTTTATATTTATCTGATACATAACGCTGTCTATGATATAAAAGCGATCAATAGTCAGAATATCGTATCAGCACTGATTGATAAAGAGACAGTATGCCAGGGCTATTCCAAAGCGTTTGAGTATCTGTGCCAGAAATCAGGAATTAACTGTACGCTTGTTACGGGGCGGGCGAATGGGCAGGCTCATTCATGGAACTATGTGGAATGTGAAGGACGTGGGTACTGGGTGGATGTCACATGGGGGACCTCAGATTATTCAGGTGCTGTTAATTTTGAGAACTTTATGATTACGGATGATGAGATAAAAAAGACGCATGAAATTACATCGGAACTTGATCTGAAAGAGTGTAATTCAAATCAGTACAATTATTATATTCAGGAAGGACTGTACCTGGAAGAATATGATTACGATACGGTGAAGTCTTATGCTGACCAATGTATGAAGAATAATGACTTTATAACATTCAAATGCAAAAATTTTGAAGTATTCAGCAATTCCTATCAGGATCTATTTCAAAACGAGAAGATATTTGATATATTGCCGGATATAGAAAATGTTGAATATAGTCTGAATGAAGATTTGTATGTAATAAATGTATATGTGTGAATATATGTTCAATTTTTTTGTGGCATCGATTTTGGCGACGGGAATCATCAAAAATTGGTGCCATTTTTTGTGCATTTATATTTTCGGAAATAAGATTTAGTTGCCCTATTATGCAATAGGTGGTATAATACACACATGATATCGTAAAAAAGTAACAGGCAACTATTTCCCCATTCAGAAAGGAGGAGGGGCGTTAATCGCCTCATGCAATATGAATAATGTCTATGTAAATAAGAAAAAACAGGAGCAGAAAGATAAGCGCAATAAAATGATACTGGCCGGAGGAGCCGTTGGCGCAGCAGCAATCGTGGCCGTACTGGGAGTCACTACAGCCATAAAAAACACACATTCTAAAGTAGAAGATTCCTATTTGTCTGTATCAGAGACGGATACAATCGAAAATGCTCTTGGAACACAGGAAGAGCAGCAGATCTACGAGCAGGTCAAAGGTGCCCTGAATAAGATGGCCAAAGAGAGTGATTCGGATGCCATTAAAGGGTTGATTTCTGAAGATCTGGTCGAAAAGATAAGCCAGTCTACCACAGCTTATGTATTGCAGCAGCTTGCAAATTCTGAAATTGATACATCCATGATTGAGGATGCGATATATAAGAGCATGTACGACCAGCTTGTGAAGGAAGTTTATGCACAGGCAGATAAAGCTGTTGACAGTGCAATCGCAGGTTCGGAGTATATTGATCAGATCACGAATTATGTATTAAAACAGGTCAATTCCACAATTAAATCCGCTTCATCTGGTTCCGGTTTATCAGAAAGTGCAGTGCAGAGCATGATCAATGCATCAACGTCACAGATCAGGGAGCAGCTGGAGCAGGCAATGAAAGAGTATATGGCATCCATCAATGATACAGACACAGTGACTACAGCAGAAATGAGAACGTATATCTCCCAGTATCTTGATACGGTTAAGAAAGGAGATAAGGGAGAAAAAGGACTTACAGGTGAAGCTGGCAAGGATGGCAAGACACCTGTACGTGGCGTTGATTACTATACAGATGCGGATGTAGCAAAAATGGTAAATCAGATTGCGGAAAGAATCGAGGCCGATGGTAATATATCCCTGAGCAGGACACTTACAGCGGAAGATAAGAATGCAATTGCTGAAATCGTAAAAAGTGCGCTTACAGCCAATGGCTACGCTACAACGGATGAATTGATTCAGATGATTCTTAATAATAATGGGAATTATCTGACGCAGATCGTTAACAGCATAAATAAGATGAATGGGCAGACGATCACAAGTTCTTATGACGCAACATCAAGAACCGTTACCTTTACAGTAAAAGATACTTCCGGGACTTCGCAGGGTAATAATACTGCATCAGGCAGCAATTCTAATCCGACACCGGGATCATCAGATCAAACAGGTAACTAGGAAACATAATTAAGTAAAACCGAAAGGGAAAGCATATGGATAAGAAATTAATTTCAAAAATTGCTATTGTAGCTGTAGTAGGAACTATGACAGCAGGCTCATTTATTGCAGACGGAGCCTGAGGAAATGTAAGCAACGCTGACAGCATTATTACAAACGGTTCTAATTCAACCAGCCTTAATGTCAACAAGATAGATGGAAGCAGTGGTACATGGCGAAAGTCAGACGGCGTATTTGAATATTATATAGAAGGACAGACAGACCCTGTCATTGTCCTTGCAGCAGAAGATCTTATAAAATTGGAAGGGGATATACAGTCTCTGGCAGATGCCGTCAAGAAAACAGGCGAAAATACAACGGATGCAATCACCGAATCCAATTCTAAAATTCTTGCATCCATTGGTGCGAAGAAATATGATGCCAATACATCCTACAGTAAAGGAGCCTTTGTATACAAAGATGGTGTACTCTATGTTATCAAGGCAGACGGTACAGCTGATGGCAATATGGAGCCTACCACTCTGGAGAAGGTAATTAATAATATTATTGAAAATAATAATACAGTATCAGACATGAACGGCTGGAAATTCACCTATACACAGGGAAATGGTTCATCCACTCAGAACACTTTAAAATTGACGCATACAAATTAATGGGGCTGGTATTATTAAAAGACCAGTCATAACCTATATTAGGAGTATGGAATATGAAGAAAATAGTAATCCCCAAAAAGGGAATCGCCGTGGCTCTTGCAGGAATTGCAATTGCAGCGGGTATCACGATCGGACAGATGTATTACGCTGATTCCTCTGCTGGCAGTGTTTCTCTGAATTCTACCGGAGGAATTAATGCGGATGGAACATATTGGGGTGCTACGTTTGATGCTGATATGGATTCCGATGGGACTCCGGAATGTCATATTGATACATCAGACATTTATAGACTGCAATATGAGGTACAGGAACTCAATAAATCAATCAAGGCCTATAATCCTTGATCAGAAAGAGGAATAAGAAATGAGAAAATCATCAATAAAAATGTTAACAGGAATTATGGCATTTGGTATTGCTGCAAGTATGGGAAGCCCATGCTATGCAGCCGAAATTCAGGAGAACCATACGGAAGAATCCAGACAGTCCGCAGTATCTGCTGTTGATGAATATGGAAATAAGGTAGATACAAAGAAGGGCAAAAATGAAAAGTCGCAGCTATCACAGAATAAAAAGCAGCAGGGCGCTACTTCACAGGTCGTTATCAATAGTCCATCTAAAGAGCAGGCAGAAGAAAATCATACGGAAGCAGCATCAGAAAACAAGTCATCCAATGATAAAAAAAACAAGGAAGATGTTTCCACAAAAAAAACTGCAAACCAAAGCGGAAAACAGTTAAAATCACTGGATGAATACCTTTCAGGCAAATGTGGCGAAAATGTCACGTATGAATATGATCCGAACACAAGTATTCTCTATCTGAATGGAGATGGGGATTTATATCCGTATTCCTGTTACGCAGAATTCCCATGGGTTCTTTACCACGATAAGATTCAGTCCATGGAAGTCAATGGAGACATTGATATAAAGTTATGGATGTGCAATACAAAGATGGCAGCTAAAAGCAATCATCTGGGTGATATAGATGCTGCTGTACAGAAAATATACGCAGAAGCAGGTATTGAACAGTGACATATTGAAAAACGGTGTTCAAGTTGAACACAATCAAGACATATGGGACATATTATATACGAGGAGCTCTGTAAAATTACCGCTAAAAGGAATTTTACAGAGCTCTTTATTTTTTTTGTACATTATTTATTGATATATGGTATAATATACAACAAATAAAATATGAAAGGTGGCGATTCCATTGAAAAAGCAAAAGCAACGTATTACTGAGGGAATCAAATTCTTTTTTCTGCCACCTGTATACAGAAAAAGGCAGAAGAAAAGCAAGAAACCCTATGAACCAGGCACTGAGCCTACTACGAAGAACTCTAAATTTGTCGATGACAAGCTGAAAGAATTGTATCCATTATCATATGCGTTTATACGATTCTATACACCGCTTGCGATAGATCTTATTCTGGATATCCGGAAAATGGAAACTAAAGTGGAAATGGGATTTTATGACGGTACGGTTTTCATTTTTACAAACTGCAGACCTGTTCAGGATGATTCGAATGACATGTGTAATATCCATATGAGGCGTATTAAGCGTAAGAAAGTAATACTTGATTGCAATGTGAATGAAGACTGGATAAATGAGATATCCAAGTACATTGACGAAAAAGACATCAAGTATATAACGGTGGATTTATAGAATATGTCAGAAATAAAAAAGATAACTGCAAAACATTTTGGAACCTGGGGGGGAAGGAAAAATACTACAAGGATACGGCAGGACTTGTCTCTTCAATCGAAAATGTGAATGGGACGTCCAGAGTCCGCTGTTTTGGGAATGTAACTTTCAGTAACCAGGTTAATGAAAGATTTCTGTCCATGGCAGAGTCTGAACAAATCATTTGGATAGAGTGAGAATTATATGTTTAATGCGATAAAAGAATTTTTTGAGGGGACTGTTTGGAGCAATGCCCTTAAAGCAATTGATGATATGAGAAGTAAGAACAAAAAATTAATACCTATCATATGTATTTGTACGTTCTTATTTTCTATATTACTTTCAGGATTTTTTATCCTGTCATTAATGAATATCGGGAGAAAACACTATAGCTTTACGCTTGGAAATATATTTGGAGCGTGGTGGAATTATGGAATCATACCTAGTCTTATCATATTCTTTCTGGTTCTAGTGGCACTCTGCAATACTTATTTCATCATACAGCGAAATTATACAATTGATGATAACGATGTTGCTATGGCCAAGGACAATAATGTGTATGGTTCAGCCCGATTTATGTCTTTAGAAGAGATCCAGAGCACATTCGAGATGGGCAGTATCGCAGATGTTAAAGCTACTG
>ERZ827156.489-NODE-489-length-56954-cov-11.019262_pt1 | contig 56954 bp, 55 predicted proteins | sample MGYA00519919_ERZ827156 | MGnify/ENA primary metagenome ERZ827156 (study PRJEB31778, sample SAMEA3449269) | human gut metagenome | biome: human gut; feature: human-associated habitat; material: faeces | place: United Kingdom | collected 2010/2012 ... | reverse complement strand
TTATTTATTTATATAATTGCATGTATATTTATGACAACACTTATAAAAAGATTAAAAGCCAAACAATTTTGGAGAACGACAATAGCTGGTAAAATTTTTTATTGGTTTAAAGACGTATTTTTGAAAAACTTATCATATTCAATTAATACCACACCAAAAGTAATTTTAGTTTCAATTGGTATTGTAATTTTAAGCTATCTAATATCAATATTATTTAGCGGATTAGCTAGAATAATTTTACTTATTATATTATATGGAAAAGTAATACATGAGATTATAAAATTTGCAAGAGATTGTTCAAAAATAGAGAAGAAACTAGAAGAAATGAAAAATGGCGATAATAGTGTACCATTAAATATAGATGATTTCACATTAAAGTTCAAAGATACAGCACAAAATATAAACAATATATCAGAAGGAATAGAAATTGCAGTACAAGAAAGAATGAAAAGTGAAAGGTTAAAAGCAGAATTAATTACAAATGTATCACATGATATAAAAACACCTTTAACTTCAATAATTAACTATGTAGATTTATTGAAAGAAGAGAAAATTGATAATGAAAAAGCAAATGAATACATAGAAATACTAGATATGAAATCACAAAGACTTAAAAAATTAATAGAAGATTTAGTTGAAGCATCAAAAGCATCTTCTGGTGCGATAAAGCTAAATATGGAAAATATTAATGTAGTTGAACTATTTAAACAAGCAATCGGAGAATTTCAAGATAAATTCCAAAATAAAGGTTTATCTATAATTACAAATTATGAAAAAGAATATATATACATAAAAGCTGATAGTAGATATTTGTATAGAGTAATAGAAAATTTATTTAGCAATATTACAAAATATGCTTTAGAAGCTTCAAGAGTTTATATAGATATTGAAACAGAAGAAAATAAAGTGAAAATATCTGTAAAAAATATATCTAAAGAGAGATTAAATATATCAGAAGAGGAAGCTGACAAATTAAAAAGACAATATGGTTTAGCCTTAAAGTCATTTATAGATAATGATAATGACATAATACTAAATACATGTAAAGATACAACAAAAAATAAAATAATAAAAAGTTCTGAATTAATAGAAATAATTGAAGCAAGAATAGAAGAAATGTTTTCAATTATAAATAAAGATATAACAAACCAAGGAATAAAACAAAAAATAAATAATGTTATATTAACAGGACAAGGTATTGTAAATATAAACAAAAGTGATGTGGCAGGAAAAATTAACTTAAACATTCCTGTAAAAATATCAACAGGAAGAGCAATTAGTACAGTAAAACCAAGCTTTAGAACAAGTTATGCACTTGTAAGATATATTGCTGCAAAACCTTTTACAAGAACTGTATCTAGCAGTATAGACACACAATCAAATGACAGTTTCTTTAAAACAATTATAGAAAGAATAAAAGAATTTTTTTATAGTTAAAATTAAGGAGGAATTTAAATTATGATGGAATATGATGATAACACCAATCTTACAATGATGGATGGTACAGCAACAATTAAAGTAATAGGTGTAGGAGGAGCTGGAAATAATGCTGTAAATAGAATGCTAGATTTAGGAATAAAATCTGTAGATTTTATTGCAGTAAATACAGATAGACAAGCTTTACAAAAATCTAAAGCAAGTACTAAAATTCAAATAGGAGAAAAAATTACAAGAGGATTAGGAGCAGGAGCAAACCCAGATATTGGAGCACAATCTGCAGAAGAAAGTAAAACAGAAATATCAGAAGTTTTAAGAGGAGCTGATATGGTATTTGTTACATGCGGAATGGGTGGTGGAACTGGAACTGGTGCAGCACCAATTGTTGCAGGTTTGGCAAAAGAAATGGGAATTTTAACAATAGGTGTTGTTACAAAGCCATTCACATTTGAAGGAAAGAAACGTTTAGCACAAGCAGAGCGTGGAATAGAAAGTTTAAAATCAAAAGTTGATACTTTAATTGTAATACCTAATGATAAATTATTACAAATAATAGATAGAAAAACATCTATGTCAGAAGCTTTCTTAATGGCAGATGATGTATTAAGACAAGGTGTACAAGGTATATCAGACTTAATTACTGTTACAGGTACAGTTAATCTAGACTTTGCAGATGTAAAAACAATTATGCAAAATACAGGTATGGCTCATATGGGAACAGGTCATGCATCTGGAGAAAATAAAGCGGAAGATGCAGCAAAAGAGGCAATACAAAGCCCACTTCTAGAAACTTCTATAGAAGGAGCAAGAGGTGTTATAATTAATATTACTGGTGGAGAAGATTTAGGCTTACAAGAAGTAAATACTGCAGCTGAATTAATCCAACGCAGTGTTGACCCAGAAGCAAATATTATCTTTGGTACAGTAATTGAACCAGATATGAATGATGAAATTAAAATTACTGTAATTGCAACTGGTTTTGATGAAAATGAAGAAGTTAAGCCACCAAGAGTTGCGGCTGTTTCTACTTCAAAACCATGGGAGAAGAAAACAAGCTCAATTCCATCAACAACAGATTTGAACGCTTCACAAAATGATTTAGATATTCCATCATTTTTAAGAAAAAATAAAAATAAAGGAATTTAAAACCATAACCAAAAAGCATTTAGCAAAATAAGCTAAATGCTTTTATTGTTTTTTCATTTTTGGTTTTGATATTAAAGAAGCTATATAACCAAAGAATATAGCTGCTGCAATTCCACCACTGCTTGCTTTTAAACCGCCTGTAAAGGCACCAATAATTCCATTTTCTTTAACAGCTTCAATTGTTCCTTTTGCTAAATTATTTCCGAACCCAGTAAGAGGAACAGTTGCTCCACAGCCAGCGAATTCAACTAAACATTTATAAACACCAAGTCCACCTAGAATTGTACCAGCTGTAACAAATATAACTAAAATTCTAGCCGGTGTAAGTTTGGTCTTATCTATTAATATTTGACCTATTATACAAATTAAGCCACCAACAATAAAACACCTAAAAAGTAATAGCCAATTAAAATTTTGCCAAAAATCCATTTGAATTTCTCCTTTCTACTATATTTCTATAGAAATTGCCTGTGCAATACCCGGTATAGATTCTCCTTGTTGTGAACTCATTGAGTTCATAAGAGCACCTGTTGCAATAAGCAGAATTTTTTTCAGTTTTTTGCTTTTTAATTGATTAAACAAATAACCAGAAAATACACTAGCTATACAACCACAGCCACTTCCGCCAGAATGGGTATCTTGAGTGGATTTATCAAAAATTAAAACACCACAATCATTATAAACAGACTTTATATTATAGCCAGAGTTTTTGCATAAATCTGCTAAAATATCTTTTCCAACATGACCTAAATCACCAGTTAAGATGGCGTCATAGTAACTAGGTGCTCTTCTTGTGTCTTTAAAGTGAGTTAGCAAAGTATCAAGAGCGGCAGGAGCCATAGCTGCTCCCATATTATTTGCGTCTTTTATTCCCATGTCTATAATTTTACCTGTTGTTATATGTGTTATAAATGGGCCTTGACCAGATTTTGCTAACATTGCAGCACCGGCAAGCTGTGACAGTCCATTGGCTAGATTGAGGTCTTTGATTTCCAAGTTCTAATGGAAATCTAAATTGTCTTTCAGAGCTGCAAAAATGGCTTGAAGCACTACAAATAGCATAATTTATACCATTTTCTATAAATACAGAAGCTAGTTGCAAACCTTCTACAAAAGTTGAACAGGCACCAAAAATGCCATAAAAAGGCACATTTAGTTCTCTTAAACCAAAACTTGAAGAAATACATTGGTTAAGCAAATCACCTGCAAAACAATACTCAATTTGTTCAGTTGGAATACCAGATTTAGATATGAGAGAATTTACTGTTTCTTTAACAATTTTACTTTCAGCTTTTTCCCAACTTTTTTCTCCCCACATTTCATCTTGCAAACATTTGTCAAAATATTTTGCAAGAGGTCCATCTGCTTCTTTAGGACCTGCTATACATGCAGTTTCTAAAATAGTAGGTGGTGTATCAAATTTTATTGTTTGTTTACCTATTTTTTTCAAATCATAACCTCCTAAAAATTTATTTATACTAATATAGCTTGTACATTGAAAATCAAATATATTAATCCAACAACAATTGCAGTAGAAATACCATAAACTAATACAGGACCTGCAACAGTAAACATTTTTGCACCAACACCCATAATATAACCTTCAGATTTATATTCCATAGCTGGTGCTACAATGGAATTTGCAAAACCTGTAATAGGTACTAGTGAACCTGCTCCAGCAAATTTTCCGATTTTATTGAAAATATTAAGACCTGTTAAAAATGCACTAAAAGCAATGAGTAATATTGAAACAACTGTGCTAGATAGGTTTTCATCTAAACCATTGTATTTACAAACTTCAAAAATTATTTGACCAATAGAACAGATAAGTCCACCAACCCAAAACGCATTAAAGCAATTTTTTAATATAGGGGAATTTGGAGACTTTTTTTCAACATATTCTTGGTAAGCTTTTTCAGTATCAATAGGACTATTCATATTTAATCACATTCCTTTCGTTTAAAAAATACTTGTTTATAATTTATCCAAAAGTGTGAAAAATATACATATACAAAAATATTACAATAATATTACAGCAATATTACAATTATAATACATTTTACAAAATCTATTGATTTTGGACAAAAAAATATATAAAATAAAGAAAGAATGAGATAATAAACTAAGGAAAAAGTTTAAAAACAATTTAGATGCTTAAAACAATTAGAGTTGCGCACGTTTTAAGCATTGTACCTTAGAAAGGATGAAATTAAGATGCAAAATTGTTTAGGAATTTATATAGAAAGCCATTTAATAAAATATGCAAAAGTTTCTAAAGAAAAAGATACGTTTAAAGTAGAGTCTTTTGGAGTGAATTTTTTAGAAAATATAAGTTTAGCAGATGCAATAAAAAAAATTGTAGAGGAAACCTATAGCTTTTCTACACCAATATGTATAAATTTAAGTAATGAGAATTATTTGTATTATAATATTTTTTCATTGCTTTCAAAAAATGACGTTCAAAGGTCTGTTCAAACTGAATTTGAAGCATATTGTGATGAAAACAAATACAATCAAAATGCCTTTGAAACAAGGTATGCATTAGTGCAGAATGTTGAAGACAAAGAAAAAATAAAGGCAATACAAATAGTAGTAAATAAAATAGAATTAAATAGACAAAAACAACCACTTGAAAAATACAGATTAACAAGAATTTCTCCTGTAGGTACTGCAATTGCAAGTGTTGCAAAACTTGAAAAAAAAGAAAATGTACTTATTGTAAACATGGAAGAAAATACAACAATAACGACTGTAATAGATAGGCAAGTTTATAATGTTGACACAATAGATAATGGTAGCCAAGAAGTACTAGCTAAAATAAATAAGGTGGAAAATTCATTATCAAAAGCATATAGTATATGTAAAGAAACAACTATATATACATCTTCAGTAGTAGAAGGAACAAAAGAACAGCCTTATTTACAATATATAGTACCAACTCTTTATCAAATATGCCAAAAAGTTCAGCAAATAGTTTCTGAATCTAATGTTAAAATTTCAACAATATATTTAACAGGAACATTATCTGCTATAAACAATGTAGACTTATATTTTCAAGAATTTTTATCAGGCATAGATTGCAAAATATTAAGACCTAGTATTGTTGAAGAAAAAACAGGGCAAATTAATATTAAAGATTATATTGAAGTAAATACACCAATTTCGCTTGCTCTTCAAGGACTTGGAGAAGGAATACAAGCATTGAACTTTAAGAATATGTCTTTTATGGATCAACTAAAACAAGCCCTAACAGCAGATATAGGTTCTAAAAAGTTAAAAGGAACAGTAAAAGCTAAAGGAAAAGAAAATAAAGCTATTGACTTTTCTTCATTTAAATCGAAATTAAGTGATACTGAAACAATGCTTTTAAGGGCGGTTTCTGCAATTATTTTAATAAATATAATTTTTATAATATTTACTAAAGTATTAATGACGCAAATGAATAAAAAACAGACAGAAATTGAAGGATTAATTTCTACACAAAATGCAGAAATTGCTAAAGTAAACAAAGATATTAATTCTTTGAATTCTAAAAATACAAAATATAAATCTTTAATAGAAGAATTAAATGCAATAAATAATAAAATAAGTGACATAGCGGCATGCAGAAATTCTATACCAAATTTATTAAATCAAATAATGTATGGTATACCAGATAATGTTCAATTAATATCTATAAAAAACACAACAAATAGGCATATTCAAATTGTAGCACAGTCAACTAACTATGATGCTTTAGGATATTTTTTGGCAAAAATAAAAGTGGGACAAATATTAAATAATGCTATATCATCTAGCGGTGTGAAAAATGGTGATACAGTAACAATTACTATAGAAGGAGATTTACCATGAGAAAAATAATAATAATTATAATTTTATGTTTGTTGTTAATTGGCTCTGGATTTATATTTGTAAAAGGTAATCAGAAAGTAAATATTTATGGAGTTAAAGATATTTCAAGTAAAAATGATGAAATAGATAAGAAAAATGAAGAGCTTTCTAATTTAATTAGTGTTACATTTGAAAACAGTAAAGATAATCTCAAGAAAACAGCAAATAATTTAGTAGATACGAAAACAGAATATGAAAATCAGGCAACATTACTTGCTTCAACACTTAGCCCAAGTTATGCTCTAAAAACTGAAAAATATGAATTAGACTTTCTTTGGACCGAACTTGGAAATTATGCAAAAGACGAAGGTGTTATTATAAAAATAGATGTTAGAGTAAATAAAGCAAATTCAAGTTATTATGATTTAGATTTTGCTGTAACAGGTACTTATACAGGAATAACAGATTTTATATATGACATTGAAAATAATACTAAATTAGGGTTTAAAATAGAAGAATTTGGTATGAGTATGGTTGGGGACAACTTAACAGGAACATTTAGTTGCAAAGATATTGCAATTAATGTTGGAAAAATAGATTCATCAGAGCAAAGTAATGCAGAAGATAAAGGCGAAAATAACACGAATAATAATACAACAAGTGGAAATAATACTGCTGGAGGAAATAATACAGCTGGAGGAAATAATACAGCAAATACAAATAATACATCTAATGCAACAAATACAACAAACACAACAAACAATACATCTGGAGCAAAAGCTGTAAACAATACGCCTTAATAATATAGCTTTTAGGAAGACAAAAAAGAAAGGAATGATAATATTATGGAAAAAGCTGTAAAGGAAACAACAATTATGTTATTAATATGTTTAATTGCAATGCTTATACTTGCAGTTGTTTTATATAAATATGTTCCTAGCAGAAAGGTTGTTCCAGAAGTTACAACCTATGCAGCAGACGAACAAACACAAGATTTACTTTCAGATCCGATTGACCAAAATGGGACAGCAAGTGATGTAATTTTAACATATGAAGTAACTGAAAAAGATTTAGGAGGATATAAAGGCACTCAAGATTATGTACCAGGAAAGGCAAACCCATTTGCTCCAAGTAGTGGCGAAGTAACAGAAGAAAATCCAAGTAATCCTATAAAAATAAATCCTGATAATTCAAGTAATTCTGGAAGTTCGAGCAATTCAAGTTCATCAAGTAAGAGCAATAATAATGAAGGAATTAAATAATAAGATTTTAATGTTATATTTATTTTTATAAATATACTTAATATAAAAAATTAAATACAAAGGAGGGAAAAAGATGTTAAAAAACAATAAAGGTATCACTTTAATTGCTTTAGTTGTAACAATAATTGTATTGTTAATTCTAGCAGGAGTATCAATTGCAATGCTTACTGGAAATAATGGTATATTAACACAAAGTAAAACTGCAAAAACAGATACTGAAAAAGCTGAAGCAGTAGAAAGAATTAATTTAGCTTTAAATGCTGCACTTGCTGCTGCCATGGAAGATAGTGCAAATGTTCCTACTAAGGCTAATGTAAAAGCACATGACTCAATATTCGATCAAGAAGGTACAAAATATAATGTAGATGATACAACAACACCAGGTTCTATTACAATAACATACAACAATGGTTCAGTTACAGCAACAGGTAGTATACTTACAACTAGTCCATTTACAATAACACCTGCAACAAAATAATTTTTTTAAGGAAGAGGTAAATAAAAATGAGAAATAACAAAGGTATAACTTTGATTGCTTTAGTAGTAACAATAATTGTATTGTTAATTTTAGCAGGAGTATCAATTGCTATGCTTACTGGAAAAAATGGTATATTAACACAAGGTGAGAAAGCAAAAACAGACACTGCAAATGCAGAAGCTGTTGAAAGAATTAATATGGAATTAAATGCTATGAGAGCTAAAATATTAGCTGGAACAGCAATAGCAGATGGAGATAAGGACACAATGATGGCTAATTTAGGTGAAGGCTATACAGTTACCTATGATTCAACTGACGGTTTAACTGTAACAAAAGTTCCAGCAGGTGTTACATTAACACAAAAAGGTTCAATAACTCCAGCAGGAGTTGTTAAACCAGCTAAACAATAAAAATATAATGCCATACGCACACGATGTGTGTATGGCTAAATTAAAATAAGAGGAAATAACATGAATATATTTTTTTATATAATAATATTTGTAATAGGAACATTATTTGGTAGTTTCTTTACTTTAGCAGTATATAGAATACCAAAAAAAATAGATATAATTTCAAAGCATTCATTTTGTCCTAAATGTGGGCATAAATTAGGATTTTTAGAACTTATACCAGTATTTAGCTATTTGTTTTTAGGCGGTAAGTGTAAAAATTGTAAAGAAAAAATTAGACCAAGATATTTCATTTTAGAAATTTTATCTGGAATAACCTTTGTGCTAATTGCATGGGCTTTAAAAATAGACGCATATAACCTAAAATTGATAACAATTTTAAAATTTGCTTTTGCTGTATTATATATAGTAGCAATATTTATAATAGCAGGAATTGACAAAGAAAATAGAAAAGTTCAAAAAGGGGTTTTATATTATGGAATTATTGTTAGTTTGTTATACATAATATATCTATGCATAATTGGTGAGGATAGTATTTATAGATATGTCATGTACTTAACAATATTAATAATATTACTTGTAATAGATAGTATAAAACTAAAGAACATGGCAAATGAAAGCTATTGTATTTCTATTTTGATGTTAATTACCATTATGCTAATAAATACAGGGGAAATAGTAACATTTTTTACTTTATTAGTAACATTTTTAAGTATAGGAATATCAAAAGGAATATTTAAAATAAAAAATACTTTAAATAAATCAATAAAAAGAAATGAAGAAACTAAATATAAAATTGCCTTTTTATTGTCAATTAGTAACATAGTTTTATTTATATGGTATCTTTTAATTTCTAATATGAAATAAAAGTTTTCGTAATAGATAAGGTTGAAAAATACCAGAATATGCTTTGAGAAAGGAACTAATATTAAATGAATTTTAAAAGTAATAAAGGGTATACGGGTGCTGATATTTCTATTGCATTAATTATATTGCTTATTTTTATACCTACTATTGGTGCAATAATATTTAACATCACTCTAGCTAATAATAATACTAAAAGAAAAGTCGTAGCTATGAATTTTGCAACTTCAATTTTAGAACTTGCAAAAGAAACAGATTATGATAAACTAAAATTAGAAGCCCCAGAAGAGCAAGGAGGGTTTTCATACAAAATAAATGAAAAGTTTGGTATTAATGACAGTCAAAATGGAGAGTTTTCATTAAAAGATGAAAATAATACATCATATAAAGTAAAAGTTACTATTACAAAATATATTGATACTGAAGAATATACTTCTAACCATGGCTCTACAGATGAAAAAAAAGACCTTGTTAAAACTATTGCTACAGAGGTAGAATATCCAATTGGAAATGAAACAAAAAAAATAAAAGTTAGTACTGTTATAGAAAAAAAATAATGGAAGGGATTGCTTGATATATGAAATTCAATTTGAAAAATGAAAAAGGAATAACATTAACATCATTAGTTATTTATATAGTTTGTTTATTAATTGTAACAACTATAATTGGTACATATACAAAGTTTTTTTATAATAATATAGAGTATGTTGCAATTGAAGATGTTGCTGAAGAAGAATATGCAAAATTTACAGCTTTTTTGGTAAATGATATTAATTCAGAAAATAGAGATTTTATATTTTCTTATGATGGGAATAATAGCTCATATTTACATATAAAGCTGAAAAATGGAGAAATACACCAATATATTCTTCAAGACAAAACAATACATTTTTTGAAAATAAACAATAATACGGTAGAAAAAAATTTGCTTTTGTGTAAAAATGTTACAAAAAATGATGTACCTTTTAGTTATGACAGTAACTTAAATAAAGTGACAATTAAATTTAGAATTCAAGATAAGGAATTTTCAAATGAATATAATTTGGTATAAAATAAATACAAGAAAGGATTTGAATTAATTATGGAAAGTAAAAGAAAACAACCTTTAGGAATAGAATTAGTAAGAAGAGGAATTGTATCAGGAGACAGCATAGAAAGGGCTTTACAGTATCAAGTTGAACACCCAAACAAAAGACTTGGCGATATTTTATATATTTTAAAAGAGGCAGATCCTGAAACTTTAATAGAAAATATTAGTGAAATTATTGGCCAAAGAGGAATTTATTTAACGAAAGATAAAATTCAATTAGAAGAGACGGAATATATACCTTTAGATATGATGAAAAAAAATAAAGCAATTCCATTTGAAGTTGATTCTGGTAAAATAAAAGTTGCTTTTGCTGATATTGCAGGTAATAAAACAAATATAAATGCTATAAGAATGCTTATGTTAAACCAAGGTTTAGTTATGGAAACATATCTTGCTTTTGAAACAAATATAGATGAGCAATTATCAAAATATGATGAAAAAGTTGTAGAAACTAAAGAAGATTTAGAAGAAACAATTTCTGTAACAGAACTTATTGACAATATAATAAAACTTGCAATTGAAAAAAGAGCGTCAGATATTCATATTGAGCCACAAATAGATTCAGTAAGAGTAAGGTATAGAATAGATGGCAGATTATTTGTAATGGCAAATATTGATAAACAAAAACAACAACAAATGATAGGTAGGTTAAAAGCAATATCTAATATGCACCAAGAAAAGCAAGAATCTCAAGATGGTAGAATTTTGTTATATGATAATTATAATATACGTGTATCCTCACAAAAAAATATTTATGGAGAAAAATTTGTTTTAAGATTATTGAAAAAAACGACAGATATAAGAAATGTTTTTGAATTAGGATTTCCTTATGGAGAGCAAGAGTTAAATAGAGCAGTAAACAAAAAAAATAGTATAACAATAATGGCTGCTCCAACAGGAGAAGGTAAAACAACAACTTTATATAGTATATTAGATTATTTGAAAAGTGATGATATAAACATAACTACAATTGAAGACCCAGTAGAAATAAGAATTCCAGGATTAAACCAAATTGAAATAGATAAAAATACAAACTTTTCAGATAGTTTAAGAACAATTTTAAGACAAGATCCAGATGTTATTTTACTACGGAGAAATAAGAGATAGAGAAACGGCAGAAATTGCAATACAAGCAGGACAAACAGGTCATTATGTATTATCTACAATACATACAATAGATAGTGTAGAAGTTATTACAAGATTAAGAAAATTGAAATTAACAGATTATGATATTGCAAGTACTGTTGGAACTACAATTTCACAAAGATTACTTAGAAGAATTTGCCCACATTGCAAAAGAGAAAGAGAATACACAGATTTTGAAAAAGAAGTAATTCAAAAAATTGGGGAAAAATATAATACTAAGTTCGATTTAGAAGGTAAAACAACTTTTGATGCCGTTGGATGCGAAAAATGTTATAATTCAGGATATTATGATAGAATTGGAATTTTTGAAGTTTTAAATATAGATGATGATATAAAACAATTAATAATGGAAGGTAAATCAAGTATTGAAATTAGAAGAGTAGCTTTAGAAAAAGATTATAAACCGTTAATTGTTGATGGTGTAAATAAAGTTTTAAATGGTAATACAAATTTGAGTGAGTTAAATAAAAAATTATTAATTTATAATAATATTTAAAAGGTATAAAAAGCTTTTTAGCAATTACCATATAGAAAGGGTTGAATAAAATGATAGATATAAATAAAGTGCTTGATGTTGCTATAAAAAAAGATGCTTCAGATATACATTTTATATGTGGAAATAAACCAATGCTTAGAATTGCAAGAAACTTGGTAGAAGTTGAAAAAAGCAATGTTTTAGAAGAAGATGATATGTATGAAATATATGATTATTTAATAAAAGGAAATATTCAAGCAGATGAAATTTATAAAGAAACTAGAAAGCTAGATACTGTGTATCAACATGCTGGACTTCGTTTTAGGGTAAATATTTCATCATCTGATGGAATTCCTATCGCAACATTAAGAATTATAAAAAATACATTGCCATCTTATGATGAACTTGGCGTACCAGATATTGTAAGAAGAATGACATATCAACCACAAGGGCTAATTTTGGTTACAGGAAAAACAAACTCTGGTAAAACAACAACACTAAATGCTTTAATAAATGATATAAATGAAAATCAAAATAGAAAAATTTTGACACTTGAAAATCCGGTAGAATATAAACATCATTCTAAAAAATCATTAATTGTACAAAAAGAAGTTGGACTGGGAAAGGATATATTAAGTTTTAGTGATGGTGTTAAAAACTCTTTAAGAGAAGACTGCGATATTCTTGTAATAGGAGAGATAAGAGATAAAGTTACAATGGAAGCAGGAATAGAAATGGCAGAATCTGGACACCTAGTAATAGGAACTCTTCATACTAAATCTTGTGCTGAAACAATTGATAGAATGATAAATTTTTATGAAGTTAGGGACCAAGCACAAATAAAATATATGTTGTCTGCAATATTAAAACTTGTGGTTTCACAAAGATTATTGCCAGGAATAGATGGAAAATTAGTATTAGTTCCTGAAGTTATGGTTGTAGATAATATTGTATCAGGAATTATTAGAAAAGAAAAAATAAGTGTTTCTGAAATTGAAGACGCAATTCAAAGTGCTTCAGATAAAGGAAGCATTGGGCTAATAAATTCACTTGCAAAATTATTTGTGGAAGATAAAATTACTTTAGAACAAGCAAAGGCACAGATAGAAGAAAAAAATATTGAAATTTTAAACAGAACTATAATGCAATTAAAACTTAAAAATGATAATAAAAATAATATGATTAATAATATAAATAATTATTATTAATATTAAGGAGGCACTAAATGTCAACATTTAACTATAGAGCTGCAACAGAGGACGGTCGAATAGTTAAAAATAGAGTAGAAGAAGGAAATAGAATTACATTAATAAAAAAATTAAAGGCAAATGGTTTATATCCTATTTCTATAACTCAAACTGCAACAAAGAGAAAAGCAACTGTAAAAAAGAGAAGAAATGTTTCTAATATTCAAGAAGTTTTGGAAAATGTTAATACAACAGTAATTTCTAATGATAATAGAAGAAGACTTTCAGTAAAGGATAAAATAAATACTTATTTAGGAACACAAGAGAAAGTTACTGAAAGAGATATATCGATTTTTACGCAAAATTTTTACTTGCTAAAAAAAGCTAATTTCAACAATGTACATGCTTTATCTACAATTATTGATAGTACAGAAAACTTAACTTTGGTTGGAATTCTAGAAGACATTTTAGCAGGTGTTGAAGCTGGAGATTATATGTATAAAACAATGGAGTATTATTCAAATATTTTTCCATATATATATATAAACATGATAAGAGTTGGAGAGCTTTCAGGTTCATTAGAAAACGCATTACTTCAAGCAGTAGAATATTTAGATGATACAGCAAAAATTAATAGAAAATTAAAAACAATACTTATACCAAATATAGTACAGTTTGTTTTATTAATTGTAATGTTATTTGTTGGAACATTGTTTGCAATACCACAAATACAAAGTGTTTTTGCTGAAGTTGGAACAAAGTCAACTTTGCCTAAAATAACCTTATGGTTTCAAGGCGTAGTAAATGGTATGATTGCTCATTGGCAGATACCGACGATTATTATAGCTGCTATTGTTACAATAATTATTGCATATATTCAAACACCAAAAGGAAAGTATAAATTTCATTATTTTAAATATACTATGCCAATATTTGGAAAGCTAATATTTTCTTTAGATTTTTCAAGACTTATGAAGGCAATGTTATTAAATTTAAGAAATGGTATGAGAATACAAGAAGCTTTAGATGTAAGTAAAAATGTTGTAAACAACTATGTTATGCTATCAATAATTGAAAACTCACTAAAAAATATTTTAATTGGTGAGTCATGGATAACTCCTTTTGAAAGGTCAGGTCTTGCGTCTTCAATGATAACAGAAATGTTAAAGATTGGTATGCAAACAGATCTTACAGAAATGATGGAAAAATTGGTTGAATATATGCAAATAGATATAAATATTACTCTAGAAAATATAATGAAAACATTACCACAGGTTATGTATGCAATAGTTGGGGTTGTACTAATATTCTTTGTAATAGTAGTTGTTGTTCCAATGATAGAAGTATATATGGGAAATTTCTTATTCGATGCATATTTAGACACTTAAGGAGTTTAGTATGAAAAGAAAAGTAAAAATTGGAATAGATTTAGGTGGAAGCCACGTTGGAGTAGGCGTGGTTGACACTAAAGGAAATATTATTGAAATACATGAAAAAGACTTTACTGTAGAAGAAAAATTAAGATTAATTGATGTTGCTATAGAATATATTCTAGAAATTATAAATGAATTAAAGAAAAAATATAGTTTTTCAAAAATCGGAATAGGTGTGCCAGGGACTATACAAGATGGTGTTATTTTAAAATCTGTAAATCTGAATTTAGAAAAATATGATATTAAATCAGTTTTAAAAGAAAAGACAAATTTAGATATAACTGTTCAGAATGACGCCAAATGTGCTGCCTGGGCGGAATATAAATATGGTATTGGAAAAAATTATAATAATATTATCTTTTTAACATTAGGTACTGGTATTGGTGGGTGCTACATTTACCAAGGAAAAATAGTAAAAGGTAAAAAATATAGTGGTTTTGAATTTGGACATATGGTTATGCAAAAAGATGGAATTTTATGTAATTGTGGAAAAAAAGGCTGTTTTGAAAGATATGGAAGTATTTTATGTTATAAAAAGAGGATAATTGAGGAATTAAATTTGCCAGTTAATATTTCCGGACCAGAATTAAGAAAACATATTTCAGAAAATTTAGATAGAGTTAAGTACATAAATGATGATTATACAAGAAATTTAGCAATTGGTGTATCAAATTTAGTAAATATATTTGAACCAGATGTAGTAATTATTGGAGGCGGTTTTGCAAGATATGACTATTTGCTATTAAAAGATTTAAAAGAGCAGATATTAAATTCAAAGTTGCTTTTTAACACAAGAGATAACCTTGAAATTAAAGTCGCAACATTAGGGAATGATGCGGGAATAGTTGGAGCAGCCGTTATGTAAGTAAAAAATACTATTGAAATTTGTTGAATTATGAATTATAATAATATAGGAAATTTAAGCAAAAGAAATAAAGTAATAAAAGATAGTTGGAAAAAAATAAATTTTCTAACAAAAGAAAAGGAGGAAAAATATGGACGACTTTGCAACATACATTTTAGAAGAAAAAAACCTATCACAAAAAATGCTAATTACATATTATTTGTCAAAAAAAACAGGAATCTTTTTTGATAAATCTATAGTGCTAAAAACTATAATAACAAAATTGTTTTTAGAATATATGGAAATAAATGTTGACAAAAACTTAGTGCTTACGGCGATGCTTTTATGTAATTGCAAAAAAATAGATAATGCACAAAAAATAGGAAAATTAGAAACATATGCAAAAGAAGGTGCAGAATATTTAGAAAGTTTAGGTTTTAATAAGCGTTTTTGCAAAATATGTGAAGAAGTAAATAGATATAGCGGAAGTTCTCCTAGAGAGCAAGAAGGCGACATTTTAGAAATAGTTGACCAATTCACAGGGCTAATTCTAAATAGAGTAGAAAGAGATGCCTTTACACCTGAAGAAGCTTTAGTTGTACTTCAAGAAAGAAACTTAAAATATACAGATAATAGATATATGCAAGAATTCATTCAATTTGTAAATGATATGGAACAAATTAACATAAAAGAAGTAATAGATGTACCAGTTATAAAAAAATTAGTCCATTTACATAATAAAGAGGCAAATGTTAAAACATTTATAGCAGTATTTGCAAATAAATATGATACAAAAATAAATGAAACAATAGACAAAAATATAAGCAAAAAAGCAAATAAAATGTTAGATAAAGTTCAAACAAATAAATCAAAGCCAATTAAAACAAAAGTAGAAAAAATGAAAGATTTAGCAACAACAGCTAAAAATTCACAAAGGGCACTGTTTAGTGAAGATACAGCAGAGAAAGTATTAACACATAAATCAAATTATAAAGTAAAGAAATAATAATGAAAGAAGGATTTAAATAAAAAAATGTACGAAATATTTGCAGATTTACATATACATATTGGAAGATCAGAAAATGGTAAGCCAATAAAAATAACAGGAGCTAGAAGCTTAAATTTTACTAACATTGCCAAAGAATGTTTTTATAAAAAAGGAATACAAGTTGCAGGAATAATAGATTGTGCTTCTCCATATGTAATAGAAGACATAGAAAACTTTTTAAAATCTGGAGATGCATATGAGTTAAAAGATGGAGGAATTATTTATAAAGATAAAGTATGTATTTTGCTAGGAAGCGAAGTAGAAACATCAGAATCTGGAAGAAATGGAAAAAGTGGAAGTGCGCACAATATATGTTTTTTTCCACATTTAAAAGATATAAAAGGCTTTTCTAATGAGCTTTCAAAACATTTGAAAAATATTACTTTAAGTACACAACGTACAGATTTATCTGGATATGAACTTATAGATATGGTTGAAAAATATAATGGAATACTAATTCCAGCACATATTTTTACTCCACATAAGAGTTATTATGGGAATTGCACAGATAGGTTGAAAAATATTTTTAAAGAAAAATTTGATAAAATTTTTGCAGTAGAACTTGGTTTAAGTTCAGATACTTTTTTAGCAGATGAAATATCTGAATTAGAAAATAAAACTTTTGTTACAAATTCAGATGCACATTCTTTACCAAGAATTGCAAGAGAATACAATAAAATATTAGTTGAAGATATTTCTTTTAAAGAAATAGTAAAAGCATTAAAAAATGAGGATGGAAGAAAGATTATTGCAAATTATGGTCTAGATCCAAAACTTGGCAAATATCATAGAAGTTTTTGTGAAGATTGCAATGATTCTATAGAAATAGACCAAGCGGCAACAATATGCCCAAAATGCGGCGGAAAGAATATTACATTTGGAGTTTTTGATAGAATTGAATTAATAAAAGACAAAGCTCAAACAGAAAGTCCAAAAAATAGACCAGAGTACATATATCAAGTTCCACTTAATTTTATACCAGGAGTTGGAGCAAGAACTATAGATAAGTTATTACAACACTTTGGAACTGAAATGAATATTTTGCATAAAGTAACCAAAGACGATATTGAAGCTGTTGTTGGAAATAAAATTGCAAAAAATATTGTAAATGCTTCAAGTGGAAGTTTGCAAGTTCATTCAGGAGGAGGAGGAGTTTATGGAAAAGTAGTTTTAAAAAATGAATAATTTATTTTTTTTCATAATACACATTATATAGAAAAATAATGTGAGGAATGAAAGTTATGAAAAAATTAAAGAAAATTACAAATTGGAAAACTACAATAATAAACTTCTTGAAAAATAATTCAAAAGAATATTTATTAGTTATTATAATATTTATAATTGGCATGTTTATAGGAGTAATGCTAGTTAATAATACTTCTGTTGAAAATCAACAGATTATTGAAAATTATATTTTGAATTTTATAGAAAAGTTTAAGTCAATAGCAAATTTAGACAAACTAAATTTGCTAACAACATCTATAAAAGATAATATTATTTTAGCAATTGCACTTTGGATAGCAGGAACTACTATAATTGGCATGCCTATAGTTTTTGGAATAATTTTATTTAGAGGTTTTTGCTTTGGGTATACAGTAGCTGCTGTTACTTTTACTCTTGGGCTAGGAAAAGGAATATTTTTCTGTATATTAAGTTTATTTTTACAGAATATATTTTTTATATTAGCTATTCTTACAATTGGAGTAAGTAGCATAAAACTTTATAAATCAATTATTGCAGATAGAAGAAAAGAAAATATAAAAATAGAAATAGTAAGGCATACTGTAATTTCTTTACTTATGCTTGTGGTTTTGATTTTTTCAAGTTTTATAGAAAATAGAATTTCAGTTAATTTATTAAAATTTGGAATTAAATATTTTTGATTATAAAAAAAATTAAAAAAAATAGAAAAAACTATTTACTTTTTTCTATTTGTTTGATATAACATATACATACCTTATGTAAATATTATTTTCTTTTTACATAAAATAAAAAAAATGGAGAAATAGCAATGGAAAAACAATTAAAACAATTTTTAAGATTTCTTGAGAAAGACAAGAAAGCATCAAATAATACACTTCAATCATATAAAAGAGATTTAGAAAAATTTCAAACATATTTAGATGAACATAATATAAAATACCTTAAAGTAACAGAACAAGATATAAAAGACTATTTAAATTATTTAGTAGAACAAAATAAAAAGCCATCTACAATATCTAGAACAATAGCTTCAATAAGAGCTTTTTACCAATATGAAACAAAAAATAAAAAAACAGCTCAAGACCCAACAGAAAAAATACAATCACCAAAAATAGAAAAAAGAGTACCTTGTATATTAACATCTGAAGAAGTTGAATTACTATTAGAGCAACCTACAGATTTTGATTTAAAAGGAATTAGAGATAAAGCAATGCTAGAATTTGCTTATGCTACAGGAATGAGAGTTACAGAAATTATATCGCTAAATGTAGAAGATGTAGATTTAGAAAATTCTACAGTTTCATGCAAAACAGGACCAAAACAAAGAATTATTCCACTAGGCAAAATGTCATTAGCAGCTTTAAAAGAATATTTAGATGAAGCAAGAAATATTTTAGTAAAATCGGAAAAGGAAAAAGCACTATTTGTTAATTTAAATGGTAGAAGATTAACACGCCAAGGCTTTTGGAAAATAATAAAATATTATCAAGAGCAAGCAAACATAACAAAAGATATAACACCACATACTTTAAGACATTCCTTTGCAACACATTTATTACAAAATGGTGCAGACTTAAAATCAATACAAATGATGTTAGGCCATTCAGATATATCATCAACACAAGTTTATATGCAATTTCAAAATGGCGGTTTAAATGATACATATAAAAAAGCTCATCCAAGAGCATAAATATATAAAACCATAAAAAAGCAAAGTAAATATATTATAAAATTTACTACAGAGAAAATGGTTGTGGTTAAAAACCGAAGTTGAGAGCCATTGTAAAAATATATTGAAAATTCACTTTTTAGGTCTTCTTTTGAAAAGAAAGTTCTGATTAGATAGAAGCGGAAAGCTCCGTTAAAAGCTAAATAAGGTTAATAAATAATATTAATAGATTTATTAGCAAAATTAGGTGGTACCACGGAAAACTCAATTCGTCCTAAATATAGGGAGAATTGGGTTTTTTACATATACAAAATTAAAAGGAGGATTTTTATGTTAAAAGAAAGCATTGAAAAAATTAAAGAAAAATCAATTAAAGACATAAAAGAATTAAAAGATTCTAAAGCTTTAGAAGAATTAAGAATAAAATATTTAGGAAAAAAGGGAGAGCTTACAGCAGTATTAAGAGGAATGAAAGATTTAGCTCCAGAAGAAAGACCAATAATAGGAAATTTAGTAAATGAAGTAAGAGATAATTTAGAAGAGTTAATATCTAAAAGACAAGAAGAATTTAAAAAAGAAGAACTAAATAAAAGACTTGAAAATGAAAAAATAGATATAACACTTCCAAGTAGCAAGCTAAAAAGAGGAAGCATACATCCTTTAAATAGAATAATAGAAGATATGGAGGATTTATTTGTATCTATGGGATATGATGTTGTAGTTGGTCCAGAATTAGAAACAGACGAGTTTTGCTTTGAAAGATTAAATTTACCAAAAGGACACCCAGCAAGAGATATGCAAGATAGTTTTTACATTACAGATGAATATTTATTAAGAACACAAACATCATCAGTTCAAGCAAGGACTATGCTTGCAAATGAAGAAAAAAGCCCAATTAGAATGATTACATGTGGTAAAACATACCGTAGGGAAGACGACGCAACACATTCACATCAATTTAACCAAATTGAAGGGCTTGTTATAGATAAAAAAGAAAGAAATGTATCATTAGCAGATTTAAAAGGGACTTTAGAAATTTTTGTTAAAAAAATAATTGGGGCAAATTTAGAACTAAGGTTTAGACCAAGCTATTTCCCTTTTACAGAGCCTTCTTATGAGGTAGATGTTACATGTTTTAAATGTGGTGGAAAAGGCTGCAATCTATGCAAACAAACAGGTTGGATAGAAGTTTTAGGTTCAGGAATTGTACATCCAAATGTATTAAAAATGAATGGATATGACCCAGAAAAATATTCTGGTTTTGCCTTTGGAACAGGAATAGATAGGTTAGCTATGTTTAGATATGGAATAACAGATATGAGATATTTATATACAAATGACATTAGATTTTTAAATCAATTTGATAGAAAGGATGAAGATTAATGAGATTAAGTTTAAATTTTGTAAAAGACTATGTGGATATAGATGAAAATATAGATGTTAAAGAATTAGCAGAAAAAATGACTGCTATTGGAAATGAATATGATGAAGCAACTAGCCTTGTAAATGCTACAAATTTGGTTGTAGGAGAAGTTTTAACTTGCCAAATGCATCCAGATTCTGACCATTTACATCTTTGTGAAGTTAATATAGGAGAAGAAGTACTTAACATTGTTTGTGGTGCACCTAATGTAAGAACTGGTCTAAAGGTTATTGTTGCAAAAGTTGGTGCTGAATTACCAGGTGGGGTAAAAATAAAAAAAGGTTTAATAAGAGGACAAGAATCAAATGGTATGTTATGCAGTTTGTATGAAATAGGAATTGATAAAAAATATTTATCTGAACAAGATAAAAATGGTATTTGTGAGTTACCTTCAAATGCTAAACCAGGGGATGACCCTATAAAAGTTTTAGGTTTAGATGATAAAATAATAGATTTTGAGTTAACAGCTAACAGAGGAGATTTATTAAGTATTTTAGGTATGGCATATGAAATTTCTAGTATTTATAATAAAGAAGTTCGTGTTCCAGATTTAAAACATAATGAAATAGAAGAAGATGTTAATAACGAATTCAATCTTAATATTGAAACAGAAAATTGTAGTTTGTTTTTAGCAAAAAAAGTAAAAGATATTGTAATAAAAGAAAGTCCAGATTTTATTAAAAATAGATTAATAGCATGTGGAATAAGACCAATTAATAATGTTGTAGATATTAGTAATTATGTTATGTTAGAGCTTGGGCAACCATTACACTTTTATGATTCAGATAATTTAGGAGATACAATTTTAGTAAGAATGGCTAAAAATGGGGAAGAGCTTGTTACTTTAGATTCTACAAAAAGAATTTTAAATGAAAATGACATTGTAATTACAAATGGAAAAGAAGTTGTTGGTTTAGCAGGTGTTATGGGTGGAATAAACACAGAAGTTGAAAATACAACAAAAAATGTTTTAATAGAGGCAGCAATTTTTGATTCTGTAAAAGTAAGAAAAACTTCAAACAAGATTTTAAGAAGTGAAGCAAGTAATAGGTTCGAAAAGGGATTAGATCCAAATAGAACATACATGGCAATTGAAAGAGCTTGCAGACTTCTAGAAAAATACGCAAATGCAAAAGTTGAAAAGGGAACTGCCATATATGATAAAACAGAAAATAAAGAGAAAAAAATAAAAATAGAATATGAATATATAAATAATGTTTTAGGAACTAATATTTCAAAAAAAGATATAGTAGATGTATTTAAAAGACTAAAATTTGAAACTGATGAAAAAGAAAATGATGTTTTAGTTACTGTACCAACAAGAAGAAGAGATATTTCAATTAAGGAAGATTTAGTTGAAGAAGTAGGAAGAATTTATGGAGTAGATAAAATTGAAGGAAAACTTCCAATGGTACAAATGAAAATGGGAAGTGTAGATAAAACTATAAGAAAAATTAGGCATAAAATGTGTGATTTAGGTCTTAATGAAACTTTAACATATGTATTAATAAATGACAAAGATGTAAAAAAATTCACAACAGATAAGTTTGAGGAGTTAAAATTACTTGACCCAATAACTGAAGAAAGAAATACTTTAAGATATAGTTTAATACCTTCACTATATAAGGTTTATGAATATAATAAAGCTCGTGAAAACAAAGATATTTGTTTATTTGAAATTGGAAAAGGCTTTTGGAAAAAAGAAGGTGTTTATGGAGAAAACCAAAAAATATGTGTATTAATGACGGGAAAATATTATAATAAAATTGGATTTAATAAACAAGTTGATTTTTATGATATAAAAGGTGTAACAGAAGAATTATTAGACTTTTTAGGCTATGGAGGAAGATATGGTTTTATTGTTCCAAATGAAATTCCAAAAGAATTACATCCAGGTCAAACAGCGAGTATAAATGTAAATAATGATATAGTTGGAATTGTTGGGAAAATTCATCCAGAAGTTGAAAATGAAGATGTTTATGTAATGGAAATAAATTTAGATAAATTATTAAATAAAAGAGTTGGAAAAATGAAATTTAAAGAAATATCTAAATTCCCTACAATAAAGAAAGATTTAGCAATTTTATTAGATAAAGACATTGCCTCAAAAGAGGTGGAACTAAAAATTAAGAAAAAAGCTGGTTCTTTATTACAAGAAATTAAAGTTTTTGATGTTTATGAAGGAAAGAATATAGATAAAAATAAAAGAAGTATTGCATATTCTTTAACATTTGGAAATGAAAAAAGAACTTTGAATGATGATGAAGTAAATAATATAATGGAAAATATTATATCAAGTTTAGAAAATAATGGAATAGAAATCAGAAAATAAAGAAGGAGCTAGAAAGGATATAATTAAATATGACAATAAGAGAACTATTAAATCAAGGAATAATAATGTTAAAAAATGAAAAAATTGATTCTCCTAAAACAAAAGCTAGATTAATTTTAGAATCCACATTAAATAAGTCTAGAGAGTATTTAATTATTTATGATAAAAATGAAGTGACTTCTGCTCAAAGGGATAATTATATAAAGAAAATAAAAAGAGTTATTTTAGGAGAGCCTGTTCAATATATTACAGGGTTGCAGGAATTTATGAAATTAAATTTTTTTGTTACCAAAGATGTGTTAATTCCGAGACAGGATACAGAAGTTTTAGTAGAAGAGGTAATAAAAATCGCAAAAGATATACCAAACCCTGTAATATTAGATTTATGTACGGGAAGCGGTGCAATAGCTGTAAGTTTAGCCAAATATATACCAAATAGCAAAATATATGGAATTGATATTTCTGAAAAAGCACTTGAAGTTGCAAAAAAAAATGCTGAATTTAATGGTGTGAAGAATTCTATAGAATTTAGAGTTTCAGATTTATTTAATAAAATTAGAAATCAGAAATTTGATATAATAGTTTCAAACCCACCATATATAAAAAAAGAAGATATAAAATTGCTTCCAAAAGACGTACAAAAAGAGCCCAAAATAGCATTAGATGGAGGAACAGATGGACTTGTTTTTTATAGTAGGATTGCTAAAAGTGCATACAAGCACTTAAGGCGAGGAGGATATTTATGCCTAGAAATTGGTTACAACCAAAAGCTTCAAGTTAAGAAAATTATAGAAGGGCAAAAAAGGTATATAAATTTTTACTGCAAAAAAGATTTATGTGAAAATGACAGAGTAGTTATTACACAAATAGGATAAAAAAACGCGTGGTTTACGCGTTTTTTAACATTGGGCCAATTTCTGTTACAGTACCAGCTCCTTGTGTTAATATAATATCATTTTCTTGTATATTTTCTTTAATATATTTAACACACTCTTCAAAATCTGGAATATATTTTGCATTTTTACCTAAACTACAAATTTTATCTGCTAAATCTTTAGAAGTAATGTTATAGGTGTTTTTTTCACGAGCTGCATAAATATCTAAAATAATTATATTATCAAAATTAAGTAAAGCTTTAGCAAAATCATCTAATAAAGATTTTGTTCTGCTATATGTGTGTGGTTGAAAAACAACCCAAGATTTATTATATTTTTTGTTCATTAGAGCTTTAGCTGTTGCAATAATTTCTGTTGGATGATGACCATAATCATCATAAATGCTTGCACCATTTACTTTTCCTTTAAATTCAAATCTTCTTGCAGCACCAGTAAAAGATAAAAGTGCTTTTTGTATTTGTTCATATTTTATTCCATAATAGTCACATAATGAGATACATGCCAAAGCATTTAAAACATTATGCATTCCAGGCACGCTTAATTTTATTCTACCATAGAAATTTTCTCTAGCATATACATCAAATTCAGGAAAACCATCATTATCAAAAACAATATTTACAGCAAAGAAATCAGTATCTTTATTTGTAATTCCATATGTAATTGATTTTGCTTTAGTGTATTTAGGTAAATCTAAAGTATTTTTATCATCACCATTAACTACAAGTAAACCATTATCTGGTAATAGTTTTACATATTTTATAAAAGCATTTTTTATATTATCAAATGTTTTAAAATAATCTAAATGGTCATTATCAATATTTAAAATAATTTCAGATTTAGGGCTAAATTTTAAAAAGCTTTCAACATATTCACAAGCTTCTATTATAAAATATTCGCTATTTCCAACTTTATAGTTTCCATTTATGTTTCTAATGTCTGCACCAACTTGTATACTAGGGTCTTTTAAAGCTTCTAAAAAGCATAAAGAAACCATAGAAGTAGTTGTGCTTTTACCATGTGTGCCAGAAACTGTTATTGTATCTGTAAAGCATTTTGTAAGTTCACCTAAAAAATTTGCTCTTTCAATTGTTGGAATATTGTTTTCTCTTGCGCTCACAAGTTCTGGGTTATCTTTATTTATGGCTGCAGAATATACAACACAGTCACTTCCTAAAACATGCTCTTTACTGTGGCCAATAAAAACTTTAATTCCAGCTTTTTCCAGTTTTTTTGTACTTTCTGTTTCAACATTGTTGCTACCAGAAACTGTAAATCCAAAGTGTACAAGAATCTCTGCAATACCACTCATGCTGACACCGCCAATCCCAACCATATGTACCTTATGGTATTTTTTAATTCTATCCATATTAGGCATAAAAAATCATTCCTTTCTTGTTTGTTATTTATATAATTATGAAAGAATTTTTAATTTCTATTCTCTATAATTCTATTCTATTTACAATATTTAACAAATATTGCAAGCATATAACCATTATATAATTATTTTATGGATTTTTCAAGCTAAAAGTGAAAATTCCTACGGAAATTTAGTCATATTACAAAATGACAAAAACCTGCGCTCAAGGCGGCACCAGACCGCACTTGAGCTTGGCAACTTCCTTTTCGAATCCATCGTTTAAATGTACAAAAAAAGACCTAGCTTCGCTATGTCTTTTATTTTTGGTGGGCAGAGATGGATTCGAACCATCGTACGCTCTCGCGGCCAGATTTACAGTCTGGTGCCATTAACCACTCGACCATCTGCCCAAAAATGTACTTTGCTTAAGCACGTTTTTTATTATAATATCTAAATAGATTTTTGTCAATACTTTTTTTAAAATTTATCAAATATTTTTTTGCTAATTTTTATTGACTTTTTGTTTGAAAGTATGTATACTTTGTATAGATTTTTTCACAATTGTTTTAGTTCATGTTTGTTTTAATCTTTTATATTTATTTTTAGAAAGAAGGTGAGAAAAATGACTACAAAAACTGAAGAATTAATTTTAGAACAATTATTTAAACTCTCTGAACAATTAATAAAACTCTCTGAAAGAGTTAGCTATATTGAAAAAAATATGGCAACGAAAGATGATATTAAGAACATGGCAACAAAAGATGATCTAAAAGAATTAGAAACAAGAATAGAAGCAAAAATGGATGCAAGATTTGATAAGCAAGCAGAAGAAATTGCAACAATGTTTCATGATACTTTTAAAACAACAACAAAATACCAAAAGCAAAGTGAGAGAAAAATAATAAGTTTGATGGAATTAAAAAATAAAAAATCTGAAAAAAATATTTAATTTTTAATAGATTTTTATTATAAAATTAACAAAATCACGGAAAGCCTAAAATGAATGTTAAAGTGAAAAATTTAAAGGCTTTCCGGATTTATTATGTTAAAAGTTTTTCTAATTTTCTATAATATAAAAATAACAATACACAGAAATTTGTGGAAGCAAATTTCGCGCACGAACAAAGATGTGGACTTTAAAATTTTTTAATAAATGCTAATACTATTAATGTTCGTTTTTGTTCTATAAAATTCCATTAGTTGGGATATAATTTTTATCTGGGGGATAAACAAATAAATCTTCGGGTTCACTAGTTTCAAATATTTTATCAACTCTTATCATGGCAATATCGCCATAATAATCACCTTTTACAATAGTTCCAGTTACATCAACCCAAGTTCCATCTTCAAAATTTTTAACATCTTTGCTAGAACATAAAAAGCCAACAATTAAACTTTGATTAGTATTTTTATCTATAATCATATTTCTTGCAAGAACAAATTGCTCATCATTAAAATCCAAAATCCTATAAACATAACCTACAAAATGAACCTTGGTTCCAATATACGAATCAATATTTTGGCATACAGCTTGTAATACATTGGTGTAATTATCGGCTGTTAGCTCATAAACATTTTCTTGTTTTATTGTATCTTTTAATTTTAACTCTTTTTTTTCACTTTTTTTAATAAAAATATTATAAATACCAAAAGATAAAATAATAAGTATAATTATAATCATAGTAATAAATAAAAATTTAACTAATTTATTGCCATTTATTTTTAAATTATACAAAAACATAAAATCAACTCTTTCTAATTTTTAATCTATATTAATAAATTTTATGTTTTATTTTAAAGAATATTACAAAAAAACTTGCTAAAAAATAATTTTAGTGGTATATTAATTAAGTAAAAATACATTATTAAATTGAGAGGATGAAATTAAATATGGGTTTATTTAAATCATATAGTGAAAAAGAAGTAAAAAAAGTAATGCCTATTGTAGAAAAAATAAATGGGCTAGAAGAAGAAATGTCTAAATTAAAAGACACAGAATTAACAGCAAAAACAGCTTATTTTAAAGAAGAATTAAAAAATGGAAAAACATTAGATGATATTCTTCCAGAGGTTTTTGCGGTAGTTCGTGAAGCATCAAAAAGGGTTTTAGGAATGAGACACTTTGATGTTCAGTTAATAGGAGGTATAATACTTCATCAAGGAAGAATAGCAGAAATGAAAACAGGTGAAGGAAAAACACTTGTTGCAACACTTCCTGTATATTTAAATGCACTAGAAGGAAAAGGTGTGCATGTTGTTACAGTAAATGATTATCTAGCAAAACGTGATAGCGAATGGATGGGAAAACTTTATAAATTTCTTGGGATGAGCGTTGGTCTTATAATTCCAGGGTTAAATCCAAAACAGAAGCAAGAAGCTTATAATGCAGATATTACGTATGGTACAAATAATGAGTTTGGTTTTGACTACTTAAGAGATAACATGGTTATATACAAAAATCAGCTAGTTCAAAGAGATTTACATTATGCAATAGTTGACGAAATAGATAGTATTTTAATAGATGAAGCAAGAACACCACTTATAATATCTGGTAGGGCAAATTCATCATCAGATTTATATAAAAGAGCAGATAGTTTTGTAAGAAAATTAACCGCTAAAGTTATAGTTGAAGAGGATGTTAAAGATTTTGACCAACAAGAAGATAATGAAAAATATGACTATATAGTAGACTTAAAAGCAAAATCTGCTTCACTTACAGGAAAAGGTATTGAAAAGGCAGAAAGAGAATTTGGATTAGATAATTTTAATGATATTGAAAACTCAACATTAGTACATCACGTAAATCAAGCTCTTCGTGCACATGGTGTAATGAAAAAAGATATAGATTATATAGTAAAAGATGGTCAAGTGCTAATAGTTGATGAGTTTACGGGTCGTATAATGTATGGAAGAAGATACAATGATGGACTTCATCAAGCATTAGAAGCAAAAGAAAGAGTTAAAATTGCAGATGAATCTAAAACACTTGCTACAATTACATTCCAAAATTTCTTTAGAATGTATGGAAAACTTTCAGGAATGACAGGTACTGCAATGACAGAAGAAAGCGAATTTGAGGAAATATATAATCTAGATGTTATTGCAATTCCTACAAATAAGCCAATGATAAGAAAAGACCAAAATGATGTTATTTATAAAAATGAAAGAGCGAAATTTAAGGCTGTAGTTGAGAGTGTAAAAGAATCACATCAAAAAGGACAACCTGTATTAATAGGTACAGTTTCAGTTGAAAAGTCTGAAGCATTAAGTAAACAACTAAAAGAAGCAGGAATAAAGCATACAGTGTTAAATGCTAAATATCATGAACAAGAAGCAGAAATTATTGCTCAAGCCGGTAAATTAGGTGCTGTTACAATTGCAACAAACATGGCAGGACGTGGTACCGATATAATGTTAGGTGGTAATAGTGAGTTTTTAGCAAAACAAGAAATGAAAGAAAATAAAGTACCTTTAAATTTAATTGAAGAATCAAACACATATTATGAAACAGATGACCAAGATATTTTAAGGGCTAGAGAGCAATTTAACAAATTACAAGAAAAATATGAAAAAGAAATAAAAGAAGAAAAAGAAAAAGTTCTAGCTGCTGGAGGCTTGAAAATAATAGGAACAGAGCGTCATGAATCAAGACGTATAGACAACCAGTTACGTGGGCGTAGTGGTCGTCAAGGAGACCCAGGAGAATCTAAATTCTATATAGGGCTTGATGACAATTTAATGAAAATATTTGGTGGAGATAAAGTAACTAAAATTTATTCTGCACTAAATGTTGATGAAAATATGCCAATAGAAGTTAGAATGATATCAAGAGCTGTTGAAAACGCTCAAAAGAAAGTTGAAGGAAGAAACTTTAGTATACGTAAAAATGTATTGAAATATGATGATGTTATGAATGTTCAAAGGGAAGAAATTTATAGTCAAAGAAGAAAAGTTCTTGACGGAATGGATTTAAGTAATGTTATTTCTAACTACATTGATTGGGTTGCAGAAACAACAGTTGGAACATTTAATGAAGCTGATGAAAAAGGTAAATTTACTTTAAATGTAGAGTCATTATCAACAGAAATACAAAATACTTTTGGAATTAATATGCTAGAAGAAATAAAAGCTAATAGCGATAATCCAGAAGAAATTATAAATATTTTAAAAGAAAAAGCGCATACAAAGTATAAAGAGAAGGAAGTTGAAATTGAAAAAGAGCAACTTCGTGAAATAGAAAGAATCGTTATGCTAAAAGTTGTTGATCAAAAATGGATGGATCACATAGATAATATGGATGAACTTAGAAAAGGAATAGGACTTCAAGGTTGGGGGCAAAAAGATCCTGTTGTTCAATATAGAATAGTTGGTACAGAAATGTTTGATGAAATGATTGAGGCAATAAAAATAGATGTTGTAAAACTTCTTATGAACTTACGTAAACAAGAAGATTTAAGAAGAAGCGAAACAGCAAAAATAACAAAAGCAGCTCTTCAATCAATAAATAGCGTAGATGGTGGGCAATCTACTTTAGATAATCCAGATGTAAATAGAACTGTTGTTAGAGAGCAACCTAAAGTAGGTCGTAATGAATTATGCCCATGTGGTTCGGGTAAAAAGTATAAGAACTGTTGCGGGAAGAACGCTTAAATAGCGAGTTGCACAGGAAATTATACAAATTGACATAAATGCAAAGATTAGGCATTTGTCGTCAATTTGTCGCCAAACAAAATAAAATTGTCGCCGAAAATCCTTAAAAGTACTTATTTATCAATGAATATAGACTTGGCGACAAATCTAAAATATTAAAAATTTTAATATTGACTGACATTGTAAAGATGCCAGTCTTTTTTTGTTCAATCGTTATTTGCAGATAGAAGGTAAAAAATAAAATGGTAAATGTAAGAAAGAGAGGAAATGTTTATGAGTACAATTTTGATGTTGCAGATGTATTGGGACATAAAGATATTGAAACAACAGAGAATTATTATATTTCGAGCACAGATGAAACAAGAAAAAATGTAACAGATTCTTATGAAAATGCAATAAATTTAGATGTGATTGAAGAAATTATAGAATATAAAATTTTTATATAAATAATAATGTAAAGCTTTATTAGAATTAGAGAGTTAATTGGCATAATTAGCTCTCTAAAAAGTTTTTTAAATGAACGACGTTTTGTTGTAAAAAAATGATTTTTTTGATATAATGCTTTTAATAAATTAAAAATTGTTAGTAGCAGAAAATAGATTAACATGGAAATAGGAGTTGAAAATATGAATAGTGATATAAAAATAAGAAAAGTAAATCAAACAGATGCGACTAAATGGTTTAAATTTATAAATAAGGTATGGAGAAGTGCATATAAAAGTATTTTTCCAGAAGAGGTTTTTTTAGAAAAAGAAAAAAATGTTGAAGAGAAGGAAAAGAATTTCAATCAAAAAATATGTAATGATAATAAAAATATTGCCCTTGTAGCAGAATATAAAGGTGAAATTGTTGGAATAATGTGTGGTTCTATCAATTCAAATTATGAACATTTTAATTTAGAATATGCAGATTTAATTGGGTTATATATAGATTCAAATTTTCAGAAAAAAGGAATAGCTAGTAATTTTAAGGAAATGTTTGAAGATTGGGCAAGAAAAAATGGAGCAAGTAAATATGTAATTGGAGTATTAAAAGATAATAAGAAAGCAAGAGTTGTATATGAAAAATGGGGTGGCAAATTATCAACTTACGAGGAAGATTTTTATAAAATGGGTGTTGCATATAAAGAAGTATTTTATATATATGATTTATAATTAGATTAAAAATATGATAAATTATTATATTTAGATTTTGGCAAATATACATAAAAACTCAAAGGTGTTGTGGAGGAAAATAAATGGAAAAAGAATTGGATTCTAAAATTTTTATGATAAATGATTATTCTGATAAAAATAATATGGAAAAACACATAAAAGAATATATAAAAAAATTAAAAATCGATTATCCAACTGCGATTATAACGCGTGAATTTTATAAAGGAGAAAATATTTTAGTACGAGCAACTCAAATATATGAAAAAAAGAATATAAAGCATATAAGTAGAGAGAAAGAAATTGATGATTGGTATATAAGGCAAAGAGGAGAAAGATAATGAAAGAATTAATAAAAGTAGTTGCAAAAAAATTATTTATTTATTCAATAATTTTTAATACATTATATTCAATAGCAGATTATGGAGAAGCATTTGTATTATCATATTTTGGAAAAAGTCCATTAACATTAGATAAATTGATTAAACTAGCTATTTGCATCGCTATTACACATTTAGTAATGCTTGTTGCAGGAAAAGTTGCATCATATATTGACAATATTAATAATCAGAAAACACAAGTAGAAATACAGAAATATTATTTTAATAAATTGCAATCTATGACAATGGAACAAATATCAAATACTCATACAGGCTATATACATAAATTAATTACTAATTTATCATTTTATTTCTTTGAGATGATATGGCAGTTTGAAATAAGTGTTATTCCATTAATTATTGGAGGAACCTCAATTTTAATAATAGTATGTAAACAATCTGTATTAACAGGAATTATATGTATTTTTATATCGGCAATAGCTGTATATTTAAAATACAAAATGATAAAAAACAAACAAAAATATCAGAAGAAAGTTAATGAGGCAGAATCAAAATATAATGCTACATTTGTAGATTTTATTCAAAATATAATTGCAGTTAGAAAATTAAATATATCAAAATTTTGTAATGATAAAATAATGGAAAATTCAGAAGAATATTTAAAAGTAACAAAATTAAATGAAAGAAAAAGATCAAATGCAAATGGAGTATTTACAGGTTTAATGGATTCATTATATCTAATAGTTATTGTAAGTACAATAATTATGGTTTCAAATGGAGAGGATGGATTACCATATTTGTTATTTTATTTATCTGCAATAGGAAAATTATATTCTAATTTAAATAGTTTGGTAAGATTGATAGATATGACTGAAAGGTTTAAAACAGCAAAGAAACAATTAGATGACTATTTTAAAGATAGTAAGGAAATTAAGCTTATAAAAGACTTTAAAAACATAAAATTAAGAGATGTAATATTTTCATATACAAAAGAATCTACAAAAATAAAGATACCTGAATTTATATTAAATAAGGGAGATAAAGTAAGCATTGTTGGAGAGTCTGGACAAGGAAAAACAACAACAATGAATATATTGTCAGGTTTATATCCATTAGAAAATGGAGAATTGCTAGTTGATAATCAATTAAAGAATGATTGTAGAATGGATTTAGTTTTTGTATCTCAAGAGGTAGAATTATTTAATTTAAGTATAAGAGATAATTTATGTTTAGAAAAAGATATACCAGATGAAAAGATTATGCAACTGCTAGATGAAGCAGGATTAATGGGATGGTATAAAGAGCTTCCAAATGGATTAGAAACATTAGTAGGAGAAAAAGGAATAAAATTATCTGCAGGTCAGAAACAAAGATTGAATTTAATTAGAGGAATATTGATAGATAAAGAATTATATTTTTTTGATGAGCCTACATCAAATTTAGATGCATTATCTGAAGAAAAAATAACAAATATGATAGAGAAATATTTAAAAGATAAAACTTATGTAATAGTTACACATAGACCTAGAATAAAAGCATTATGCAACAAACATTATAAGTTTGAACAACATATGATGAAAGAAATTATTGATGTATAGGAGAAAATGATTATGTATGAAAAATTAGATGTTTATGATGAGAATAGAAATAAAACAGGAAGAATAATAGAAAGAAAAGAAGGAGAAATATTATCTTCCGATGAATACATATTAGCAATACAATGTTGGATAATAAATTCAAATAATGAAATATTTTGAACACACTGTGTTCAAAATCTAATGTTTTACTTTCTTGGAGCCATTATAGAACATTGCTACAAGTACTTGATAAAGAAGCAAGAGAATGGTTTAAAAATGAGGATATTGATGAAAAAGATACATATCATGTGAAAGAATGGATTGATTTAAATAAATTAGTTATAAAATATCTAAATAGATAAATGATTCATCACCACTTTACTTTTACTCGTAAATATGCTATAATATACGAGAGAAAGTAAAGAGGTGGCTATATATGGAAATAAAAAATTTTTTGAAAGAAAATCATGGATATATTACAACTTCAGAATTAATAAATATAGGGATTTCTAAACCAATGATTCCTAGTCTTATAGAGAAAAAAATAATAAGAAAAGTAGCACAAGGGATTTATATAGATTATAATACATTTGAAGATGAGTTTTATATATTACAAAAAAGGTTCTCTAATATTGTTTTTTCATATAATACAGCTTGTTATTTGTGGGGATTGAGTGATAGAGCACCGTATAAAATGGAAGTAACAACATTAAGCCACAATAATATAAACGAGAATATTGATATTCATTATGTTAATGAAGAAAAATTTAATATTGGAATTACAACATTAACGAGTCCATGTGGAAATCCAATAATTATTTATAATCAAGAAAGATGTATATGTGATATTATAAAAAATAAAAATTCAGTGGCTGCAGAATTATATAATAAGATTATAAAGAACTATTTCAAGCAAAAAAATAAAAATTTAGAAAGATTAGAAGAATATTCAAAGATATTTAATGTGTACGAAAAAGTCATAGATATTATGGAGGTGCTGATGTAAAATGAAATATATAGATTTATTTGAAAAGTCAAAACAAATTGCAAGAGATAATAATTTAACACAGTTAGAAGTATATCAAAGTTTATGTTTGAAAGAATATTAGAAAGGATATCAGTTTCGGGATATAGAGATAATTTTATTTTAAAAGGTGGTTTACTTTTATCTGCAATGTTAGGCATTGAAAGTAGAACAACAAGAGATATGGATGTTACAATTAAAGGAATTGATGTATCAAAAGAAAAAATGGTAAATGTATTGAATCAAATTTTATCTATTGATCTTGAAGATGGAGTAAAATTTAAAATTATAAATATAACAGATATTCGTGAAGATGATGAGTATGGTGGGAATAAATATCATATAATAGGTAAATTGGATAACTTAAAAGTTGAATTAGAAATTGATATTTCAACAGGAGATGAAGTTACACCAAGAGAATTAAAATTTGAGTACATATCTATATTTGATAATAAAAAGATAATAATTGATTCGTATAATATTGAGACAATTTTAGCTGAAAAAATCGAGACAATCTTAAGAAGAGGAAAATATAATGCAAGAATGAAAGACTATTATGATGTATATTTTTTCTTGCATAATATGAAAGATGAAATTAATAATGCAGATTTTAGAAGTGCATTGAATAATACGTTAATAAAAAGAGAATCTTTAGAGTATTATAAAGATTATGAAATTATATTAAAAGAAATTAGTACATATGAAAGAATAAATGAAAAGTGGAATATTTATAGTAAGAAAAATAAATATGCTAATGGAATTGAATTCAAAAATATTATTGAATTAATTATTGAATTTATAGCTCGAATGAAAGATTAAAAAATAATAAAGAAAAATTAGAAAAGTTTACATATAAATATCTAAAGGATTTTCAAAATAAATAGAGAAAGAAGTGATATATATGAAATATTTTAAAAAAATAATTGGAGAAAGAATATATCTATCCCCAAGAAGCAGTGAAGACGTAGAAATATTTACACAATGGTTAAATGATTTTGAAACAACCGATTATATAGGAATGAGTGGAACACTTACAACTTTAGAGGGAGAAAAGAAGTATTTAGAAGAAAATAATACACCTGAAGCTACTTTTGTGATTGTAACTATTGAAGATAATAAAATGCTTGGAAGTATTTCGCTAGAAAGAATTAATCACATTAATAGAAGTGCTACACTTGGAATTTTTATAGGAGATAAAGATTTTAGATGCAAAGGATATGGAACTGAAGCTATACAACTACTATTAGAGTATGGATTTAAATATTTAAATTTACATAGTATAAAATTAGATTTATTATCAGTTAATGAAAGAGCTCATAAATGTTATTTAAAATGCGGATTTAAAGATACAGGAGCAAGTAGAGAAGCAATATTTTTAAATGGTAAGTATTATGACAGATTATATATGGATATACTTGAAAGCGAATTTAAAGGTAATTATATTAGAAACAAAAATATATAAAATATAATGAATACATTAAAAATTTACATAAAATAATAAATATAAAAATTAACACATTATGGATAGTAATGTGGTATAAATACAATATGATGAATGATTTGAAAAAAGCTTTAGCATATATCTCATATAGATGAGTAAAAAAATAAAAAATGAAATATACTAGTTATTACATAAATCTTTACTAGATTTATTTGAAAAAACTTGACTTTTTTACATGTTTTGTAGAATATACACAATACAAGGAAAATAATTTTAAAAAAATATTGAAAAAAAACATAACTTGTGATATAAATAATCTGTGAAAATTTGCAAAGAAAAAAGAGGTGAAACCATGGTTAAAGCATATGCTAAATCCGATATAGGCAAGGTTAGAGAAATTAATCAAGATAGTTACTATATTACAGAAGATCAATTTGCCAATATACACTTATATATTTTAGCAGATGGAATGGGTGGTTGTAATGCAGGTGACATAGCTAGCAAGCTTGCAATAAAATGTGCAAAAAGTTATATAGAAAATAATTTTTTAGATACACCAAAAGATAAAGAAAGTCTTGTACAACTTATCGGAAGTAGTATGGAATATGCAAATATGGTTATATATGAAAAATCTTTAGAAAATAAACAAAATTTTGAAGGAATGGGGACTACATTAGAGATTTGCTTAATATATAATAATAAAGCATATATTGGACATATTGGAGATAGTAGAGTATATAGAATTAGAAAAGGTTTAATTAGGCAATTAACACAAGACCATAGCTATGTACAAACATTAGTAAAAGAAGGAACAATAACAAAAGAACAGGCAAAAAATCATCCTAAAAAAAATATGTTAGTAAAAGCATTGGGCTGTAATGCTTTTGTTGAGCCAGATATAATGGTTAGAGGATTTCAAAAAGAAGACACAATTGTTATATGCTCAGATGGATTAACAAATATGGTTTCAGAAAAAGAAATATTTAATATGGTAAATAAAAACTTTGAAATGGCGCCAAAAGAGTTAGTTGATTTAGCAAATGAAAATGGCGGTTTTGATAATATAACAGTTATAACAATAAAAAACTTATAAAAATATCGTTATATTTTAACAAAAATTAGACTTTAAATTTACAAGAAAATATTAGTGAATTAAAGTGAACAATGAGAAAACTTCCAAAAGAAAGGAATGTAAAAAATGGATTTAGAGGGAAAATTGTTAGGAAACAGATATGAAATTATAGAGAAAATTGGAAATGGGGGAATGGCCACTGTTTATAAAGCAAAGTGCCATGTGTTAAATAGATATGTTGCAGTAAAAATATTAAAAGATGAGTTTACAACAGACCAAGAATTTATAAAAAGATTTGAGGTTGAAGCTCAAGCAGCAGCAAGTATAACACATCCCAATATTGTATCTGTTTATGATGTAGGAAAAGATGGAAACCTTTATTATATAGTAATGGAATTAATACAAGGAAAAACTCTAAAAGAAATAATATTAGAAGAACATGGACCACTTCCTTGGAAATGGTCAATAAACATAGCTATTCAAATAGCTTCAGCATTAGAAGTCGCACATAAAAATAATATAGTACATAGAGATGTAAAACCACATAACATAATAATTACAGAAGATGGTGTGGCAAAAGTTACAGATTTTGGAATTGCAAAGGCAGTATCAAATTCTACAATAACAGCTTTTGGAACCACAATAGGTTCTGTTCATTATTTTTCTCCAGAGCAAGCTAGAGGTGGTTATACAGATGCTAAATCTGATATATATTCATTAGGAGTTGTATTGTATGAAATGCTTACAGGGAAAGTTCCTTTTGATGCAGATACTCCAGTTTCAGTAGCCTTAAAACATATACAAGAAGAGCCGATTGCACCAAAACAATTAAATGAAAAAATTCCACAGGCTACAAATGATATAATTCTAAAAGCGATGAGAAAAGATACAAATTTACGTTATCAAAGTGTAACACTTATGCTAAAAGATTTAAAGCAAGTTTTAAAAGATCCAGATGGAGACTTTGTAGATAATTTAGAATATGTTCCAGATATGGAAACTAGAAAAATATCTACAAAAGAAATAGAAGAAGAAGCCAAGAAGATGGAAAACAATAAAAAGAAAAAGCCAGGGAAATTAAAGGCTTTCGTACAAAAACATAAAGGATTATCAATATTTTTGGCAATTATAATACTATTTGCTTTAAGTTTAGGAGGAACTATACTATTTTTCAAATTAACAAATCCAGCAGAAGTTATAATGCCAAATTTAGTAGGTATGAGTAAAGAAGATGCTACAAAATTATTAGATGAAAGTAAATTGAAATTAGAGGTTTCATCTGAAGAATATAATAGTGAATATGCAGAAGGATATATTATTTCACAAGATCCATTATATAGTGATAATTATAATATAAAAGAAGGAAGCACTATAAAAGTAGTAGTAAGTAAAGGTATAGAAGAGGCAATAGTTCCAAAAGTTATAGGAATGTCTGAAGATGACGCAATAAAAGCATTAGAAAAAGCCAAATTAAAATATCAAATAGTAGAAGAAGAAAGCAAAAAAATAGAGGCAGGTTATGTAATAAGCCAAGAAACAGAGCAAGATTCAAAAGTATATGCTGGAGATACTGTGGTAATACATGTAAGTACAGGAGTTAAAAAATCATCTGTTGTTTCTGTTATAGGTAAAACAGAAGAAGAAGCTAAAAAGGCATTAGAAGATTTAGGGTTAAAAGTTACTGTGGCTTATGAAGAAGATAGTTCAAAAGATAATGGTGTTGTATTAAAGCAAAGTATAGATGCAGGAAAAGAGGTTGAAGAAAAAACAACAATTACAATAACAGTAAATAAATTAACAGAAATGAAATATGCAACTCTTACAGTAAATGTAAAATCTCTACTTGGTGGAAAAGTTGAATATGAAGATAGCCAAGATAAAAATGAAACAAATACAGAAAGAAAAGTAAAAGATGTGGATTTAAAAATTATGGTAGGCGAAGATTCTGTATTTAAAGAAAAAGTTGACCCAACAACTACAAACTTAATGCAACCTATTTCTGGAAAAGGTACCGTAACGGTTAAAGTCTATATAAATGACGTATTAAAAAGCAAAAAAGACATAAACTTAAATAATACAACAAGTATTACTATAGAATAATTAACGATAATTGAAAATAAAATCCTGATTTTAAATCAGGATTTTGTTGAAGGAGGAGGAATTTAAATGTTAGAAGTATCAACTTCAATTTTAAGTATTCAAAAAGGAAAAGAATTAGAAACAATATTAAATTTAGAAAAAGCAAAAACAGACTATTTTCATATAGATGTAATGGACGGACAATTTGTAGAAAAAAAAACATATAACAAAATGATGGAATTATCACATTATATAAAAAGAGTATCTAATTTACCTATGGATGTTCACTTAATGGTAAAAAATGTAAAAAAAGCAATAGAAGATTTTTTGCCTATTGAGCCTAATATTATAACATTTCATCTAGAAGCTTGTGAAAGTGAAGAAGAAGTTTTTGAATTAATTAATTATATAAAGCAAAACAATGCAAGAGTTGGAATATCAATAAAACCAGAAACAAATATAGAAAAAATTTATAAATTTTTGCCATATATTCATATAGTTTTAGTAATGACAGTTGAGCCGGGAAAAGGGGGACAAACTCTTATTCCAGATACAATAAACAAAATAGAAAACTTAAAAAAATACATTAATAACAATAATTTAGAAACTCAAATAGAAGCAGATGGTGGAATAAATTTAGCAACAATGGAAAACGTAAAAAAAGCAGGAGCAGATATTCTCGTTTCAGGAACGGCAATACTTGTAGCCAAAGATTATAAAGTTATTATAGATGAATTGAAAAAAAATTAAAAAAACTATTGATAAAAAATATCAATTTGTATATAATACAATTGAAGAATTTTAAATGGAGGAGAACCAATGAAAAATAAAAACGAACTAAATTACAAAAAATTAAAAATGACTTGTAAACCAGATATTTTTAAATTTGAAACAACAGAAAATTTAGAATCAATAACAACAGGAATAGGGCAGGACAGAGGAATAAAAGCTTTAGAATTTGGAATGAATGTTGATATTAAAGGATACAACATTTATCTAGAAGGTCCAAGTGGCGTTGGAAAAACAATGTATACTAAAAATTACTTAAAGAAAATTGCAAAGAAGAAAAAAGTACCATCAGATTGGTGTTATATTTATAATTTTGCTGATCCAAATGCACCAATTGCGGTTTCATTGCCTGCAGGACATGGAAAAGAATTCAAAGAAGACATGGAGCATTTTATTAAAGAAATAAGAAAAGATATTCAAAACACCTTTAATAATGACGACTTTGAAAAAGAAAAATCATTTATTAGGCAATCATATGAAGAAAAAAGAACAAAACTAATGGAAAGACTTGAACAAGAAGCATTAAAACATAGTTTCCAAGTAAAATCGGCACAAAATGGAATTTATATGATGCCAGTATTAAATGGAAAGGCACTAAAAGAAGAAGAATTTGAAAAATTAGAGCAAGAAATAAAAGACGAATTTGAAGAAAAATCAAATGTGGTGCAAGAACTAATTATGGACGTTATAGGTAAAATAAAACAAATTGAAAGAGATTCAGACAAGAAAATAGCAGAATGGCAATCAAATGTTGCATTGCTTACAGTTAATGTTCATATTAATTTATTAAAAAATAAATATAAAAGAAATAAAAAAATAAATAAATTTTTAAATGATGTAAAACAGGATGTATTAAAAAATGTACCAGACTTTTTAGAAGATGAAAATGTACAAAATCAACAACAAAATATGAATCAACCAATAATGCAAAAAGTTAATCCCGCATTAAATTATAGAGTAAATCTATTTGTAGATAATAGTAATTTAGATGGTGCACCAGTAATAATGGACTCAAACTATTCATACCAAAACATATTTGGAAAATTAGAATATGAAAATTACTATGGTTCATTTAAAACTGATTTCACAATGATAAAATCAGGACTACTTCAACAAGCAAATGGTGGATACATTATTTTTCAAGCAAGAGATTTACTTGCAAATGGAATATGTTATGACACATTAAAAAAGGCATTAAGAATAAAAGAAATTGGAATTGAAAATGCTGCAGAACAACGCTCTGCAATGGTAATGGTATCTTTAAAACCAGAGCCAATACCATTAGATTTAAAAGTGATTTTAATAGGGGATAGCCTTATTTACCAAGCACTTTTAGAAATGGATTCAGATTTTAAAAATTTGTTTAAAATAAAAGTAGAATGGGAAGATGAAGCAGAATTTAATGAAGAAAATGTTAATAGATTAGCAAGAATTATTCATGACTATTGCATTCAAGAAAATTTATTACATTTAGATAAATATGCAATGGCAAGAGTTGTAGAGTATGCTTCAAGAATGGCAGGAGACCAAACCAAAATATCAACACTATTTAATGATTTATTTGAAGTAATAGGAGAAGCTTCAACATGGGCAAGACTTTCTAAATCAAAAATTGTAACACAAAACTTTATTGAAAAAGCATTAAATGAACAAAAAGAAAGAATAAAAAAATATGATACAATTTATACAAGAATGATAAAAGATAATGATTTACTTATAGATACAAGTGGTCAAAAAGTAGGGGAACTAAATGGTTTAACCATTTTGACAATAGGAAATTATTCTTTTGGAAAACCATCAAAAATAACAGTAAATACCTATACAGGAAAAAGAGGAATAATAAATATAGAAAGAGAAGTTGAAATGTCAGGTTCAACACATTCTAAAGGTGTGCTTATTTTAAACGGATTTTTAGGAGAAAGGTTTGCACAAGATATACCACTTAGCTTAACGGCAAGTATCTGTTTTGAACAATTATATAATGGAGTGGATGGAGACAGTGCCTCAAGCACAGAACTTTATGGGTTACTTTCTAGTTTGGCTGAAATACCAATAAATCAATCTATTGCAGTAACAGGTTCTGTAAACCAAAAGGGACAAATTCAGCCAATTGGTGGTGTTAATGAAAAAATAGAAGGATTTTACCAAATCTGCAAAATGAGAGGTCTAGATGGAACACATGGTGTTATGATACCTACACAAAATGTCAAAAACTTGCAGTTATCGGACGAAGTTATAGATAGTGTTAGAAATGGACTATTTACAATTTATAGTATATCAACAATTGATGAGGGTATTGAAGTTCTAACAGGAGTTCCAGCAGGTAAAAAAGATAAATTTGGAAAATTCCCAGCAGGAAGTATAAATTACCTTGTTTATGAAAAATTAAAGAAATATGCACAAATTAGTGAAAAGATGGATAAAAATTAAATTAAAATTAGCAACTTTTAGAAAGGAAAGTTCAATATGAAAATAAAAAGTAACAAAGGTGTAACATTAATTGTGCTTACTATAATGGTTGTTGTTTTGCTAATAATTACTGGAATGTTGATTTATGGCTCTAAAAGTCAAATAAGAACCAAAAAACTAAATGAATTATATGATGACATTGAAATATTAAATAGTAAAGTTTCAGAATATTACCTAAAAAATGGAAGCATACCATTAGTTGATGAAAACACTCCATACATTACAAATACAAGTGAAGGAAAAGATTTTGAAAATCTTTTAAAAGCAAATGGTGCAAATGAAATTAGTTTTAATGTAAATGATGATGAAAATTATTATGTATTAGATATAAATAAATTAGATAATTTAACATTAAATTATGGACAAGATGTTCAAAATTGGAAAACTGATCATAGTTATACAAGATATCAAGATATATACATAATAAATAAAATTTCACATCAAATATATTTCCCACATGGAATAAGGGTTGGCGATGAACTTTATTACACAAGGAATGTAGATGAGGTAAAAGTTAGCCCAAAAATATTCCAACAAATAGAAAATACAAATATAAATTTAAGTGTTACTTCAGATGAAGGGAAAAATCTTTTAACAGAGGAAACATCATATTTTGTTATGGAAGATGGTACAAAATCACTAAATGCAAATGTGGAGCTTCAGTTTACAAATACAGAAGAAACAAACTACCAAATTAATTCTATTTATTATGGTTGGAGTACAGAAAAAACCGATAATGTAAATGTTAGTTTTACTAAATTTTCATTAGGCCAAGACAATAAAGCAAAAATAACAAGTAAAGCATTAGGACAAGGCACATATTATTTATGGATTAAAATTATAGACAATTATGGAAATGAATATTTAAAAACAACTCAAGCTATTAGTATAATTGCTATGCATGTAGGAGATTATATAGATTATTCGCCAGATGTAGCAGAAACTGTAACATATTCAAATGACAATATGACAAAATATTCAGGATATACAGGAACAGACTATAATGTAGATTTAAAAAGAGATACAACAATGAAATGGCAAGTATTAAGAATAAATGAAGATGGAAGCATGGACATAATTGGTACACCAACAACATCTAAAGTAAAGTTTAGGTATGCAAAAGGATATAATAATGGGGTATACTTAATGAACGATATATGTAAAACACTATATAGTAATTCGACTCATAATATAACGGCAAGAAGTGTAAACCAAGACGATATGGAAAAATGGTTAACAGATGATGTAAAAGATGCAAGTGGAAATGTAACAACAAAGGGAGGAAAAACAGCAAAAAGTGAAGCTATAAAAAATCAAATTAATAGTTTAAGTGGAGGAACAGATTATATAGAGAGTGTAGACCAAACAAATAACACAGTAAAATATAAGAAAGCTAGGTCATATTACCCAATACTTGCAGGTCATGAAAACGGAATAGGAATCGATACAGACGTAAAAACAGATGGAATAGGGTTAAGTGAAGAAAATGTAAAAGTAAATAATACACCACTAATTCCAACAGAACAAACTTATACCCAGGCTACAAATAATTTAACAGTAAAACAAACATACTATAATATATCTATAAACAGTACAAACTATGGAGCAGGAGCGAAAGCTTTATCGAATAGCACTTGGTATTGGGTGGCCTCGCGTTTTGTCAATTGTGGCTCTGACCATGCCTATTTCGGGCTTCGCTTTGCTTACACGTACGCGAACGGTAGTGATATGTTCATTTCGAACAACGGCGACATCATCTGTAACTGCGGTGGCCTTCGTCCAGTAGTAACTCTTAGGTCTGATGTTCAAATTACACCAAGTTCTACAGCTTCAGATGAAAATGGAACACCCCACCATATAAATTGGTAAAATACAAAATAAAGATAATGTATTGACATTATCTTTATTTTAGAATATAATATTAAATAGAAGGGAGGGATATTTATGGCACAAACTTTAGTAAATGTTCGTATGGATGAAGAGGTTAAGAAGAAAATGGAAGAAACTTGCAAAGAATTAGGAATTACTATGAGTACGGCATTTAATATTTTTGCAAGAAAAATGAGTAGAGAAAGAAGAATACCTTTTGAGGTTTCAATAGACCCTTTTTATTCTGAAAGTAATAAGAAAGCTATAGAAGAATCTATTCAACAATTAAAAAATAAAAAAGTAATATCAAAAACAATAGAAGAACTAAAGGAGATGGAGAATGAATAAAATAACTTTCACTAACAAAGCATGGGAAGAATATTGTTATTGGCAAAAGCAAGATAAAAAAACACTTAAAAGAATAAATCAATTACTAGAAGATATAATAAGAAATGGTTTTATAGGAATTGGTAAGCCAGAACCATTAAAAAATAATTTAAGTGGTTTATGGAGTAGGAGAATAGATGATTATAATAGACTGGTTTATAGAATCAAAGATAATCAGGTAGAGATTATTCAGTGTAAAAATCATTATAATGAGTAAAATAATTTAGTGGGTTAACGTAGTTTGCGTTTATTCTCATTCCGAAGTGTAAGTGGGGGCCAGTTGTGGCTCCATTTGTTGCCTTTCCGAGTACTATCAAAATATTTATTTCCAGGGACAGAATCCACATACTTTGGTCCAACTTTACCTAAAATTTGACCTTTAACAACCGTATCGCCTTCACGTACTATAAAATTTGGGTTTGAGTGGCAATAAGAATATTGTATTTTTCCATTTTCAAAATTACCATCAGTAAGTGTTATTGTATACCCACCTCCACCTAAAAAACCAACAAATGTAATTGTACCATTAGTTACGGCAACAAATTCAAACCCTTCGGGAGCACCAATATCAACACCTTTATGGTAAGAAGAAGCACCATTTGTTGGAGCGTTTCTTTTGCCAAAATATGAATTTATTTTGTAAATTCCAGGAGCAGGCCATAAAAGATTACCATCATCTATAAAGTCTATAATTTGTATGTTTTTAGAGTTGGTATGGGTGGGGATAAAAAATATTGAAATAAAAATTGTAAGAAATGTTATAAATATAAATATTTTATTAAATATGTTTTTTATAAAGATACCTCTTTTCCTTGAGGGAAATTATGGTTATATTATAAATAATTTTTTTGACTTTGTCAATTAAGGCAATCAAAAAATTTAAGTAGGTATTACTACTTTAGCTATTAAAAAATAAAATTAAGCGGCCGCGGGTCGCTTTTGTTTTTAAAAGACTTATATTGGGGCAAGAGCCCACAATATCTGGATGATCGCAATGGGTTTCCTTGCTTTGGTCGTTTGGACTGTAGCAAGGGAACAGTAAAGTAATCCAGCCAAAGGTGTTTTCACCTTTGGCATTTTTTTATATATTATCTTAAATTCTCTTGTATTTTTTATATTAATAAAGTAAAATATTAATATAAAAAAGAAAGGAGTTTTTATTTTATGAAAAAAGAGCAAGTAGTAAAAGCAGGTAAAATTATTTTTTTAATTGCATTTATAATTTTTTTAGCAATTAATCTTTTCAGAATATTACATTTTGGAAGACAAGAAATTGACCTAATTTATCCTAAAGAAGCATATAAGGGAGAAAAATTAGGACTATCGGTTAGTGCAGAAGATTTTGAGACAAAAGATACTTTAAATAGTAAAACAAAAGTAATTTTGCGTAATTCAAATAATAAAAAAGTGAAAAATGTTAAAACAGCTATGAACCAAGATGATAGCTCCAACATAGAACTTGAATTACCAAAAGATTTAGAAAGCCGGAAAATATTATTTAGAGGTTTCAGTAAAAACCGACAAAGGAAAAGACAAAATTACAAAACCAATAACAATTAAATCTAAATCAGAGGCAAATGTAATAGTAAATTTTGATAAGGGAATTTACAAGCCTTCAGACACAGTAAACTACAGAGTTTTATTAACATCTAAATCAGAGGACAAGCCAATTGACGAAGACCTAACAATAAGCATTTATGATGGAAATGACAACAGAGTTTATATTCAAAAAACAAAAACATCAGATTATGGTATAGCAAGCGGAAAGTTTGAATTAGCAAGTGAAGTAAATAGTGGAACATATAGGTTGGAAGTTGAAACACCAAGCATTAATTATACAAAAACATTTACCGTAAACCCATATGTTACTCCTCAATTTGAGGCAAACCTTAAAACGGATAAAGAAACATATTCACAAGGGGAAAACATAAAAGTAGAAGTAGATAGCAAGTATTTTTTTGGTGAGCCAGTAAAAAATGCTAAAGTTGTATTAAACATAAACGATAAAGTTGCTCAAGAAGGAATAACAAATGAACAGGGAAAATTTGAATATCAATATACTGCAGAAAAAGAAGAAACATTAAACATAAAAGCGGAAGTAACAGACGAATCTAACTATTTAGTAGAAAGTTCAAAAACAGTTTATATTTCAAATGACAAACTAAAAGTGGAAATAATACCAGAATATGGTAAGGTTAAAAGCAATTTAGATAATGATATTTACTTTTTTGTAAAAACACCAGAAGGAAATGGAAAAAAAGCCTACATAACAGTAAACATGGGAAAAATTACCAGGCAAGTAATTACAGATGAAAATGGTGTTGGCAAAATTTCTCTTACAAAAACAGATATATCAACTCTAATTACAAAAGAAAAAACAACCAAAACAACAATAGAAGATGAGTATGTAAATTTAGACAATTACTTAAACCTAAATTTAGAAATAAAAGATGAAGATGGAGCAAAAGTAAATAAAAATGAAAAATTAGCTGTTCAAAAGAATAATTCTATATTAATAAAAACAGATAAAGTAAAATATAATCAGCAAGATGATATAGTACTAACATTAGAATCAGAAAAAGATATTAAAGACCAAACAATAGCTGTTTGCAAAAATGGAGAAATTTTAAAATTAATAACAACAGATGAAGAACAGGTAGTTGTTAATTTAGAAGATAATTATGGTTTAATAGATTTTTATGTTTTAAAAAATTATAATACAAAATACAAAAATCAACAAACAATATCAAAAAGAACGGTTTTTGTAAAACCAAATAAGGCATTAAATGTTCAAGTAAAAACAGATAGTGAAATATATAAACCAAAAGATAACATGAATTTAAACATAAATTTAACAGATGAAACTGGAAAAACCGTAGATGGAGCTTTACTTGTAAGTATTTTAGATGAAGCGAATCTTGCTATTAAAGATAATGATTTATCAATAGACAATATAAAAATTAGCTTACAAGATATAATGTTATCAGACAAATTAGATGGAGCAACTTTCTTAACAAATGTAATAGATGATAAATCTGAAAGCACATTAATGGCAATGCTTTTAAAACAAGAATCGAAAGATCCAAATATTGCAAAAGAAACATATAGTTCTATAGATAGTAAAGAAAAATCTGCCTCAATATTACTTATTGGAATTATTGTATTTATTTTAATCTTATTGATATATTTCTCAATAAAAAAAGAGGGCGTAAGAGAAGCTTTAAAACACATAATTGCTTTTGTAGGAGTAAATTTTGTTACTTTATTGATACTTTACTTATTAGATGATATATTTAGTTTTGGGTTTAATGGAATATCGCCATATATAACAGGTTTTATAATATCTCTCATTGTTTATATATTATTTTTATATAAATACAAAAATGCGATTTTTAGATTATTTATAGAATACGCAATTTTATATGTATTAATATTGTTAAATGTTAATGTTATAATGGATTTTGAAAGCATTTTTAAATGGATAATAATATTAATAGAAATAGCCATATTGCCAGTTGCATTTATTGCCAGTGCAATTTTAAAAAAGAAAAATGAAAAATTAGCATTAAAAATAAAAAAAGTTGCATTTGAAATATTAAAAGTACTTGTTATAATTGGCCTTGTAGCATTATCATCTAGAGTATCTGATATTTTTGCCATTATTGCATTTATAGCATTAAATATTGTTTATGAAATTAGATTTAATAAAGAATATTACAAAAATGCTAAAACAAAAACAGTAAAAGTAACGGTTGGCTCGATTATTGGAACAGTAGTATTAATTACAATTTTAATTTTGGCATTACTATTTTCAGATGGTTCTATAGTTGAACCATACAATATATTAAGTAATGGAAAATCAACTACGAATTCGCTAATTGAAGAAGCAGATGATGGATTTTCAGACGGTGCAAATAGTGCAATAACACCAGGAGTTTTAGACAAGTCTGTAACATATGGTACTGCTGAAAAATCTAATTCTAAAACATTGGATTCAATTACAGATGCCTTTTCTAAAAATAAAGATAAAAAAGAAGAGCAAGAAACAAAAGTAGAAGATGAAAAAGAGACAAAGGTAGATGATAATTCTAAAAATGATAGTGAGGAAAATGTAAGAAAAATATTTTTAGAAAGTATGTGTTTCATTCCAGATATGATAACACAAAATGGTACAGCAAACCAAGAAATAAAAATAAGTGACAACATAACTTCATGGAAAATTCAAGTTGTTGGAAACACAAAACAAGGAAATATAGGTTATGGTTCATCAAAAATTACAGTTAAAAAAGACTTTTTCGCAAACTTTACATTACCTACAAACTGTATTATAGGAGATGAAATAGAAATACCAGTTACTGTGTATAATTATATGGATAAAGAGCTAGATGTTTCTTTAGATGTAACAGAATCTGATTGGTTTGAATTAAAGAACTATGAAAAAGGTATAAAAGTAAATGCACAATCTACTAAAATGGTATACATACCTATTTCAATAAAACAAGCAGGAGAAAAAACTTTACAAGTTAAGGCAGTGGCAGATGGGGTAGAAGACATTTTACAAAAAAATATGGTAATTCAAAACCAAGGCATACAAAAAACTTCAGTAGTATCTAGTGGTTATTTTGAAAAACAGTTTTCTCAAGACATTATTTATGATGTACAAGCTATAGATAATACTAAAAAACTTAAAATTAAGTTATATCCTAATATGGCAGCAGAACTTATAGAAGGATTAGAAAATATATTAAAAATGCCAACAGGTTGTTTTGAGCAGACTTCATCAAGTTTATATCCTGATGTTATGATACTAAAATATATGCAAGAAAACAATTTAATTAATGAAGAAGTAAAAGCAAAAGCATTATCATATATATCTTCTGGATATCAAAGATTACTTACATATGAAGTTAAAGGAACAAAAGGAGGATATTCTTTATATGGAAGCTCTCCTGCAGAGCCAGTTTTAACAGCTTTTGGATTGATGGAAATGGTAGATATAAGTTCAGTTTATGATGTGGATAGCAAAGTTATAGAAAACATGAAAAGCTATTTATATTCTAAACAAGCCTCAAATGGAGCATTTAATAATCTAAATGACTCATACATGACTTCATCATTAAATTTAAAAAATGATAAATTATATTTAAACACATATATAATTTGGGCATTATCTGAAGCAGATAGTAAAGATAACAGATTAAATAAATCTATAAAATATTTGGAAAATAATATAGACAAGCTAAATGATTCATATGAAATTGCTTTAGCTGCAAATGCTTTTGCAAATGTTGGAGACAATAAAAATGCAAATATTTTAGTGGAAAGATTATTAAAGCAAATAAAAGTAGAAAACGGAAGCACATATTTAGATTCTGCAGTAGTAGATTATTATGGAGCAAGAGGAAGAACACAAAATATACGGAACAACTGCTTTAGCGTCTCTAGCATTATCTAAAACAGGAAAAAGCCAAAAAACAAATGGAGAATTAATTAATTACATTATAGCAAGTAAAGATAGTTTTGGTACATGGCATAATACACAAGCAACAACGTTAGCTTTAAAGGCAATATTAAAATATAACAGTAAAGCAAGTATAAAGGACCAAAAAATTACTGTTGATTTAAATGGAGATAAAAAAGAAATTGAAGTTAAAGAAGACGCTTTAGGTTTGTATGAAGTTACATATGATAATTTAGGTGTAGAGAATAAACTTAAAATTGATATGCAAAAAGGAAAATTACAGTATGAAATAGTTGAAGAATATTATCAAAATGCACAAATTGCCAAAGATAATTCAGCAAATAATATTGAAGTTGTATCTAATATTAATACTAGTTGCAAAGTTAATGATTTAGTTACACAAAATGTTAATGTAAAAAATGTAAGCAAAGATAATATAAGAAATGGTATAGTTGAAATAGTTGTGCCACAAGGATTTGCTGTACAAGAAGAATCTTTAAGCAAACTTGTAAAAGAAGGAATAGTAGCTAAATATGAATATAATTATTCTAAAATATATTTATATTTAAAAGATTTTGAAAGTGAAAAGCAAATTAATTTAAGTGTAAACTATAGAGCAGGTTACCCAGGAAAAATAACAGGAGGAAACATAAGATGTTATGACTATTATAATCCTGAAGTTGAAGGAATTTCACTTCCAATAGAAATAATAATAGAAAAGTGAGGCTATAGAAGCCTCACTTTTACATCAGCTGGAGACGCCCACCTTCGGAAGAAAAGGGCTCTGTCAGAACCCCAATCAAAGTAGAAGTACGATCATCGAAGAGCCAATAAGTAGGGTCTTCAGCTTCAATGATTTCAACTCCTGCAGGGAGCAAAAGCTCCCAAATAGTAGGGTTAAGGGTGTCTTTCCTGGTAAGAACCCCGTATTGCCTGAAAAGGCGAATACGCCGTTCCCAAGGCAGATACTCTTGCTGAATTTTGATTTTCATGTTAAAACATACCATCCTTTCAAATCTGCGTGTTCTGCACTTAAACAAGAATAGTATATCACAAAAAAGAAATTATGTAAAGAAAAAATATAATTTTATGATTTTTATTTGAATAAAAAAACAAAATTTAGACAAAAATATAAAATAAATAGGAAGATTAAAAAATCTAATTTTGCCTAGAGAAAGGAAGAGAAAAATGAAAATTAATGAATGTATGTGCCAGGATGTATGTTTTGTAAAGTCTGATTGTAAAGTTTTTGATGCAGCAAGAATTATGAACGAAAACCATGTGGGGTGTATTCCAGTATGTAATGACGAAAAAAAAGTAGTAGGAGTTTTAACAGATAGGGATATAGTTTTAAGAACTGTTGCTTGTGATAAAAACACAAAAACTACACCTGTAAGTGAAGTTATGACTACAAATGTATGTACATGTGGTTGTAATGAAGATATATGCCAAGTACAAGAAAAAATGTCTAAAAACCAAATAAGAAGAATTCCTGTTGTAAATGAAAATAATCAGATGGTAGGAATTATTACAATGGGGGATTTGGCAAATTGGGGAGAAAAAATTGGTGCACAAGATGTTTGTACAACATTTGGAAATATTTGCCAATGCAAAGGCTCAATTAAAAACTTTTGCTAATATATTAGTATAGATAGCATAAAATTAAAATTTCCTAATATAATTAAAATAGTTATTATTATATTAGGAGGTTTATTTTTTATGGAAGTAGAAGTTAGTAAAGAAAACATATGTATAAATAAATTAGTTTCTCAAAAAAAGGAAATTATATTTGTTAATACAGATATGATTGTTCCAGATTCAAAACCAGATGTGTTAAACACAATAAATATAACAGGAAATGTATGCATTTATAAAAAAGAAGTAATGGAAGAGAAAGTTAAAATAGATGGAAATGTAAATACATATATAATGTACTTGCCAGATAGCAAAGATGACAACATAAGAGCTTTAAATTGTAATATAGAGTTTTCTGAAAGTATACCAATGAAAATGGTAAAAGAAGGGATGATTTTATGTGTAAAGCCATGTATTAAAGATATAGAGTGTAAAGTTTTAAATGGTAGGAAAATATCTGTAAAAGCAGGAATTGAATTTGATATTAAAGTATACTCAAATGAGGATATTCAAGTTATAAGTACTGTAAATAATATTGATAATTTTCAAAGTTTAGAAGAAAACTTTAATGTTAATTCTTTAATTGGAAATGGTAGAACACCAGTATATGCTAAAGATACCCTAAATGTTGATCCGAAAGATGAAATTGCGGAGATTTTAAAAGTTGATGTAAGCTTGGTAGATAAAGATGTAAAGATAAGCTATAATAAAGTTTTAGCAAAAGCAGAAGCGGAAGTTAAAGTAATGTATTTAACTGAAGATAACAGAATTGGAAAAGTTCAAGCAAGAATACCAGTAGTTGGATTTATAGACCTTCAAAATATTTCTGAAAATAATATTTGTGACCTTAATTATATTATAAAAAATATGATAATCAGACCAAATTCAGCAGAGGAACATTCTATCTACATCGAATTAGAAATTGAAGTTGAATGCATGGCATATGAAAGAAAAGATATAAGACTTATTCAAGATTTATATAGCCCAACAGCAAATTTAGAATTCACACAAAAAACAATTTCAACTTCTTCAGGCATTAATGATAATACAAAGGAATTTACAATAAAAGATACAGTTCAAATACCAGGTTTAGATGAAGGAAATTTAATTGATGTTGGAATTTCGTATAATTTAGCAAATACAAAAATAACAAGTTCTAAAATTGTATATAGTGGCGATATTGGCCTAAATTTTATATATTCCAATGCGAGTACGATAACTTCGAATAGTGCAAAAATTCCTTTTGAAGTTGAAGTAAATAATGATGAAAAAACTGAAAATATAAATGTTGAAACAGATATAAATATAAAAAGTTCTTCTTTTAATGTTAAGCCAAGTGGAGAAGTTGAAGCAGAAATTACTATGGAAATTAACACAAAGACTAATAGAAATACAAGTATGAATATTATAGATAATATAAAATTAGCAGAAGACGAAGGAAAAGATGAAGATTATGACAGTTTAATTTTGTATATAACACATTCAGGAGATACATTATGGAAAATAGCTAAAAGGTTTAATAGTACTGTTGATGAATTAAAAAGAATTAATGGAATAGAAGATGAAAACAAATTAGATGTAGGACAAAAAATTTATATTCCAAAATTTAATTATGTAAGGAATGAAATTAAGACAGATGCAAAATAACCATAACTCTATGTATAAAATTTATTCACGTTATAGAATAAATTTACTTAGACCAAAAAGAAATAGAAGTTTAAGATATAAACAAAGAAGGTATAACTTTTTTGCATTGTTAATTACTATTGCTTTATGTTATGCAATTTATTTTGTTTTAGCAAAATCTATAGACCAAGTATTTGATACAATATGTTCAGATAAGGCAAAATCTGTTGCTACAATTATAACTAATGAACAAAAGGTTAAAGCAATGGAAAATCATGATTATAATGAAATGTTTACATTAACAAAAGATGAAAAACGGAAATATTAAAATGATTAGTGCAAATATTTTTGTGATTGATGAAATTACCTCAAATGTTTCAACATATATACAAAAGGCTTTAAATGATTCTGAAAAGGAATATGTAAAACTTTCAATAGGTAATTTTACTGGAATTAAAGTTTTATCTGGAATAGGGCCAGATATAAGAATTAAGATTTCATCAGCAGGTGGAGTAGATACAGAATTAAAAAGTGAATTTGTATCTCAAGGAATAAACCAAACAATTCATAGAATTTTTCTTGATGTTAATTGTCAAGTTGCTGTTATTACTCCATTTAAAACTATTAAAGAAGATATTAATAGTCAAGTTTTACTTATGGAAAATGTGATAATTGGAGAGATTCCAAATACTTATTATAATTTGGAAGGGTTAAATAGTACTAAAGATGCATTAGAGGTGGTGGAATAAAGATGGGGCATGTAATTTAGAGCAAATCTGAAAATTAATCATGCCCACTTTGTTTTATTATATTGCACAGAAATTTGTGGAAACAAATTTCGCCCGAACAAAAACGCGGACTTTAAAATGTTTTAATAAGTTAATGTTATTAATGTTCGCTTTTGTTCTATAAACTGTTTAGTGCAATTTCTATCATTTTGTTTAAATTTTTTTCTCTATCTTCTGGTGTTGCATGAAGTTTCTTAAATGTGGAATCTACAACAGTCATTAAACAAGAGGCATTTTTGCCTAATTTTTTTGCGTTATAAAATAATGCAAATGCTTCCATTTCAGAAGTTAAAGGGTTTAAGTCTTTAGGCAACCTAGATTTATAAGCTTCATTATTAATAATATATTCATCAAATACTTCTGAACATACTGTATTTCCGCAAATTAAATCATAATGTAGAGATTTTGCAGTATTTTTTATTTTTGTATTTAGTTCAATGCTAGAAGAAACTGTATGGCAATCTTCACTTGCAAATGTTAAAGCATAATTACTTTCTGTGTAAACATTTTTGGCTAAAACAATATCAAATAATTCTAATTCTGGCACAAGTGCACCACAAGAGCCTATTCTTATTATGTTTTCAACATCATAAAATTTAAAAAGCTCATATGAATATATTCCCATGCTTGGTATTCCCATACCTGAAGCCATAATTGTAATTTCTTTTCCTTTATATTTTCCTGTGAATGCAAAAATGCCTCTTACATCATTAACTAATTTATAGTTTTCTAAATATTTTTCTGCTATTAGTTTTGCTCTTTTTGGGTCTCCAGGCATTATAACATTTTTTGCAATTTCGCCTAGAGTTGCTTTATTATGTGGTGTAGACATGTTTTTTCACGCTCCTTTCTATTTTTATTTATTTTATACTATATGTATAAAAAATACAAGTGAATAATAAGGTATAACCTTGATTTTTTACCATAATTGTAGTAAAATTTAGTAGAATAGAAAGGAAAAACAGATTAAATATGAAAAATATAAAAAACTATAATCTTCCAGAATTAAAAGAAGAATTTGTTTCAATTGGGGAAAAGCCATTTAGGGCAGAACAAGTTTTTAAATGGATATATGAGCAAAATGCAACATCTTTTGATGAAATGACTAATTTATCTTTAGAATTAAGAGAAAAATTAAAAGAAAATTATACACTAAATACATTTAAAATTTTAAAAAAACAAAAATCAGCTGATGGTACAATTAAATATTTATTTGATGTTTTAGATGGGAATGGAGTTGAAACAGTTTTAATGAAATATCATCATGGATATAGCTTATGTGTTTCGTCACAAATTGGTTGCAAAATGGGTTGTAAATTTTGTGCTTCAACAGGAATTCCATTTATAAGAAATTTAAGTTCAGGTGAAATTGTAGAAGAACTTTTAGCTGTTCAAAGAGATGAAAATATAAAAATATCAAATGTTGTATTTATGGGAATAGGAGAACCTTTAGACAATTATGAAAATGTAGTAAACGCCATTAGAATTTTAAACAACCAAAAAGGATTAAGCATAGGTGCAAGACACATTAGCATTTCAACAAGTGGGCTTGTTCCTAAAATATATAAATTGGCAGAAGAAAATATACAATGCACTTTATCAATATCGCTTCATGCTACAACAGATGAAAAAAGAAGTAGCATGATGCCAGTAAATAACAGATACAATATTCAAGAATTATTGCAAGCATGCAAAGACTATATTGCCAAAACGAACAGAAGAATATCTTTCGAATATGCTCTTGCTAAAGATAATAATGATAATTTAGAAGACGCAAAAAGGCTTGTTAAGCTTTTAAAAGGTATGTTATGCCATGTTAATTTAATACCTATAAATAAAATAGAAAATGGTAATTATACAAAAAGCTCAAATGAAAACATATTAAAATTTAGAGATTATTTAAATGACCATGGTATTGTTGCTACAGTTAGAAGAGAGCTAGGATCAGATATTGATGCGGCATGCGGACAATTAAGAAGAAAAAGCTTGAAGTAAAAATTAATTTGTTGGACTAGACAATGGATGTATTTCCTAATTACTCCAGCTTTTTTCTAACTCAATTAGTTTCTTCATACTAAGTATAAAATTAATAAATTCACTAACAAAAACAGAAAGAATATAACCTTTTATTCCAAGTGCAGGTACAAAGAAAAATATAAAGCTAATACTAACAAGTAAATCCACAATATTTATAAACATGACATTTACTTGTGCATCTAATCCTTTTAATATACTATCAATAATAATATCCACATACATAAAAGGAATAAGTGGTGCAAAAATTTGTATATATTTACCAACAGCTAAATCGCTATAAATAAGAATACCAAGTTTATTGCCAAATACTAAAAAAAGTATGGTTAATATACTTGAAAATGCAAAAGCAAGTATTATTAGCCAAAAAGAATATTTTCGTATTTTGCTATATTCTTTCCTAACATAATACGAAGAAAATTCTGGAATAAAAAGTCCAGATACAGCACCTAAAAAAATAGAAGGAAAGAAAATGTTACTAGGTCCTTGTGAACATGATTGGAATTTCACTTATATTGACGATATTTCTAACATGATTCTAGGTCTTATCAAAAGTGGAGCGCCTTCTGGTATTTATAACTTAGCAAGTAAAGATACCAGACCATTAAAAGAATTTGTAAACAGTGCGTTAGAAAACATTCCTTCTCTTTATCAAGGCACATGTATTATTAATGGTAGAGAAGGTGGCGCGAGTGATATTCCTTTAAGACCAGATACGAGTAAATTAAGAGAATATGTAGAGGTTTTTGATACGCCATTTGAAGAAGGAATTTTGCAGACGATTAATTATGATTTAAAAAGGAAGAAAGTAAAATGAGAAAAAAAATTAGTGTTATTGTTTCTTGTTATAACGAAGAAGAATCATTACCTTTATTTTATGAAGAAATGAGTAAAGTCATGGCCGAAATGTCTCAAAATGACTTTGAACTTATTTTTGTAAATGATGGCAGTCGCGATAATACTTTAAAAGAAATCAAAGAATTAAGAGCCAAAGATAAAAGAGTAAGATATATTTCTTTTTCGCGTAACT